>CEUK01037217.1_pt1 | contig 63124 bp, 51 predicted proteins | sample 356451 | NCBI WGS metagenome assembly CEUK01 (sample SAMEA2622843, study PRJEB7988) | marine metagenome | isolation source: saline water (ENVO:00002010), including
CGCCGTTTTAATCTTTTTGTGCAAACACATCAGATATAGACATGTGACTTTTATTTTTTAAAATAAAAAGTCAAAAAAGTTTTGAAAATTGCAGTTATCAGATTACAAACTTGAAAAAAGTCCCTGATTTTTGAAAAGTTTGTCGGGGTAGCAGGATTACAACCTCTTTACATTTTACTTGAAAAGTCGGGGTTTTATAATTTAGATTGTACTAGGCATATTAACACCTATAACTCTCTTTACCTGTGGGCAATTTTTTTTAATTGTTTCTTCAACACCAGTTTTCAGAGTCATCGAAGACATTGAACAATCACTACAGGAACCTAATAAGCGCACTATTACTGTGCCATCATCTTGAACTTCAACAAACTCCATGTCACCACCATCTGCGTGAAAAAAAGGTCTTAATTCATCTAAAGAATCTAACACTTTTATCTCTATTTCTTTTTTATCAATTGACATTCTTCTTGTTTTTTTCTTTTGACAAGTCAATTTGTTCAACTAAATTAACAACTAATTTATCAAAAAGATTAGAAATCATTGTTTTTTCTTGGAATACCGCAGGCCTACCAACATCTGCTGATTCTCTAACACTTTGTATAAGTGGTATGTGGCCAAGAAATGGAACTCCCATTCCCAAAGCTAAGTTTTTAGCTCCATCACGCCCAAAAATATAATATTTGTTTTCTGGCAATTCTTCTGGTGTAAACCAGGACATGTTTTCCATCAAACCAATTACTGGAATATTTATCGAATCTAAATTAAACATGTTTATTGCCCTTCTAGCATCAGCTAAAGCAACTTCTTGTGGTGTACTAACAATAATGGCTCCATCTAATGGAACTGTTTGTACTAAAGATAAATGGATATCACCAGTACCTGGAGGTAAATCAATTAATAAATAATCTAATTCACCCCAATAAGCGTCTGTAAACATTTGAGTTAAAGCTTTTGAAGCCATTGGTCCTCTCCAAACAACAGCGCTATCTTGTTCAGTAAAAAACCCTATTGATAATATTTTAATACCATAACTTAAAACAGGATTAATTTTAGGCACCCCGTCAATATCAATCATATCTGGTTTTTTATCAAATACATCAAGCATTGTAGGAATAGAAGGTCCATATATATCTGCATCAACTATACCAACACGATGCCCTAACTTTGTTAATCCAGCTGCAATATTAACTGTAGCTGTAGATTTACCAACTCCACCTTTTCCAGAGGCAATTGCAATAATATTCTTTACTTCAGGGAGAATTTTACGAAATGTTGATTTAGATTCAGATGACATACCTGCAACCTCAAGATCAACAATTAAATTTTCACTAAATTCTCTTTTTAAATTAAAATTAATTGCCTCTGACATCCTTTTACGTGCATGCATTGCAGGATTTGAAATCAATACTCTTAATTTAACCTTACCATCAATAATTTCAAGTGTGTCTATTAAGTTAGCAGAGACTATATCTTTCTTTAAATCTGGCTCAATAATTAAACCTAATACTTTTAAAATTTCATCTCGATTTAATACCATCCAACATTTTTAATTTAAAAATAGGGCGTTAAATTGAATTAATAGATTTTACTGATTTAGCAATTAATTCAACAATAATTTTTTCATTCCCATCCTGACGAGATCTAAACTCATATGTAATACCATTTATTACTTTGGAAGCATATATATGATAAGATTTATGCTCAACACCTACATTTGGAGAAGCTTTATCAATTCCTTTTACAAGTAATGTTCTTTCATATAAAATTAAATCCGGTTCATCTATTAGATAGTTTACTTGAAAAAAGGTTTGTTCTGAAAGTTCTTGTTTTTTTACTTCAATCAAATCATCAATATATCCATAATCTTCTATAAGCAGCTCAAAATTGGCGCCGATCTGAATAGACCATTTAATATCACCTTTAATATGACTTATAATAGGTTTAGTTGATGCACCAATATTAGCTGTTTCATCTGGCAAAGAGATAAAGGCAGGAATATCATAATCTTCTAAACTTAATTCTTGAAATTGATAATAATCATTAGCTATGTTTTCATTCTCTGAAATCTGAGTAGATTGATCATTATTACATGAATTAAATATTAGGTATAAGATAACATAAAAAATAAAAGATATTTTATTTAAAATTTTTCTAAACATAATATAATCCTAAAATATACTTTCTAATAAAGAGTTTAACAAATATACAAAATGAAGATATACAGACATAATTCAATACTCTGAGGCTATTAATTTTGCAAGATTAATATAATCGAATAAATCAGGGGAATGACCCAATTTAAGGCTTATTTCGTCAAAATCATTATTAGAAACTCTTATTCTCTTCTTTGATTTTGCGCCTAGTCTAACAATAACAATGTTTTCTTTAGGAATAGTAATAATATATTGACCACGCATACCGCGACAATAATTAACTTTTCCTTTAGGGTCCAAATATGTCCAAATGTGTAATCCATATCGATAATTTGATGTCCCGTCTAATGTAATTAGATTCTGAGGTGAAACCATTTCATTATAGTACCATTCAGGAATAATTTGCTCATTATTATATACTCCTTTATTTAATAATAATAGGCCTAACTTAGCGTAATCTCTGGCAGTTGCATAGATACAACAAAATGCTTTTTCATCTCCGTCCTCTTTATCTAGACTCCAAAAAAGATCATGCTCTAAACCTATTTTTCTCCAAATCTTCTCCTCTGCATATTTAGTCAAATCTTTCCCTGTAGCTGATTCAATAACATAAGCTAACAATTGTGTATTGCCACTTTGATAGCGAAACATTTTACCGGGAATATTCTTAATTTTTTTACGCATTATTAACCCCCTCAAATCACTCCCATAATAAGATTCAGCATTATCTGAAAATGGATTTTTACCGCTTTCATCCCAATCTAATCCAGATGACATACTCAAAAGATGTCTTAGTGTTAAATTAGAATTAAGGCTATTACTAAACTCTGAAAAGTACATTGATACAGGATCATCTATGCTGTTTATATATCCTTCTTTTATTGCTACACCGACTAGAATAGAGACCAATGTCTTTGCAACTGAAAATGAATTTGAGACAGTATCTTTATTATGCTCTCCCCAATATCTTTCATAAATCATTGTGTCAGATTTAAAAACTAAAAAAGCTTTCGTATCTAGCTCTTCAAAAATAGAATCATATTTCAATGGTAGAATAAAATCATTCTGTCTTATTGCTTTTACGCTCTTTTTAGTTGAGGATATTTTTGAATACGGGAATAACCTTAGATCATAGATGCTTGGGCCTGTTTTTCCTACTAAATATGTGTTTGTAATACCTTTATAAAGGTAAAACCTACCTGATAAAACAATAAACAGATTTAATGTTATTAATAACACCAACAAAAGAGAAAAAATAACCTTAATGGTCTTAAAAAACATTTAAATTATATATGAAAAATCAAATTGTGTTGAAAGCTTTTCTTTTAAAATATTTGAGACTTCACCCATATCTATTTTACAGCCCAATTCCTTCTCCATTGAAGTTACAGCTTTATCTTGAATACCACAAGGGATAATGTTAGAAAAGTAAGAAAGATCAGAGTTAATATTAAACCCAATTCCATGCATTGTTACCCATCTAGAAGTTTTAACGCCAATAGCACAAATTTTTCGAGGGCTTGTTTTTCCAACATCTATCCACACACCAGTTAGGCCATCTAGACGAGTTGATTTGATACCATATTCCAGAAGAGTATTAATTACACTTTCTTCTAAATATCGAAGAAATTTATGGATGTCTGAAAAAAAATAATCTAAATCAAAAATTGGGTAAACAACTAATTGACCAGGCCCATGGTATGTAATATCTCCACCACGATTTATTTCATAATATTTAACATTCTTTTCCTTTAAATTATCTTCATCTAATAAAAGATTTTTTTTATCGCCACTCTTCCCTAAAGTATATACATGAGGATGTTCACAAAATATAATATGATTCTCTGATGGAGATAGTTTTTCTCCGTTACGGATTCTTATTTTTCTATCAACAGTAGACCTGAATATTTTTTCTTGATAATCCCAAGCATCTTTATAATCAATCAATCCTAAATTTTCATATCTAACTGTTGGCTTACTCATTTAAAAAACTAAAATATAATTCACTATTATAAAATTAGAAAACTTGCTAAAAAATTAATGGATATATTCTTAAAATAAAACTTAAAAAAATAATCTTGTTTAATTTCATAATTCTTGATTAATCATAATTTTACAAGAAAAAGAATATGAAGACAAAAAAAGCAAAAGATACATTATCAATAACAACAAAAGTTGTTCTCCCAAATGACACAAATACATTAGGGAATCTATTTGGAGGAGAATTACTGGCATGGATGGATGTTATTGCTAGTGTTTCCGCTCATAGACATTGTAAACGTGTTGTTGTAACTGCTTCTGTGAACAACGTGTCTTTTAAACAACCTATCAAAGAAGCCTCTATAGTTACTTTAGAAGCAAAAGTGTCTAGAGCATTTACATCTTCTATGGAAGTTTTTGTTGATGTTTATGTTGAAGATCATGTTACAGGTGAACGAATAAAATGTAATGAAGCAATTTATACATTTGTTGCAGTAGATCAAAATGGAGGTCCTATTGAAGTGCCCAAATTAATTCCAGAAAGTGATATGGAGAAGGTTCGTTTTGAAGGTGCTTTAAGAAGAAAACAATTAAGCTTAATCCTTGCAGGTAAAATGAATCCTAAAGAGGCCACTGAATTAAAAAAACTTTTTTCTTAGAATAAAATAAAAATATTCCTATATCAGACACCTAGCTTAATTACAGATTCATAAATATCTTCAATAGAAATTGTCTTGATGCAACCGTCAGGTTGAAAACGACAATATTTACCGTGCTTAGAACATGGATACTTCGAATTTTCTGATAAAATCATTCTAGAATTTCTTTCGTCAATAAGTGGGGTGAAACCAATTATAGGCTTAGTACACCCCCAAAATGATATAATCTTTTTATTATATGCAGCTGCAATATGCATAAGACCAGTATCATTAGTTAAAACAAGGTTGCTTTCTTTAAGTAAATATGCAGCCTGACTAATAGATAAATGACCACAGAAATTTACAACATTATTGTTTTTTATTGATTTCATAATAGATAGAGCTAACTCTTTATCATTTACTCCGCCAATAATTACAACTCTATTAATCAACCTGTTGCACACTTCTGCTATTTGTTGACTAGATAATTTTTTTTTATTAAAACTAGCTCCAATATTCCAAACTATAAATGGTTTTGAAACATCATAATCTATATGTGTATTAGAAGGGATATCAAAATCAAGACCTTCTTTATCATTATAAACTCCTAATGATTCAACGCACTTAAAATATCTATCCAGAACATGATTCTTTAACAAATCAATACGAAGGTAAATTAAAAGAAATTTATGCCAATTAGCCTTTTGTACAGTATATGTCTTAGAATTTATAAGCTTCCTTATGATAAAGGATTTAAAATTGTTTTGTAAGTCAATTACAAAATCAAATTTTTCACTCTTCAAGTCGGATAAAATTTGTTTATACTTTTGATCTATAACATGTATTTTATCAATGTAGGAGTTGTTTTCTATTACTTCTTTATATTGTCTTTTAATTAAATAATGTACAATACATTTTTTTTGTTTTTTTAAACATCTTAAAATAGGAGATGTCAACACAACATCACCTATGGAACTAAAACGAATAATTAAAATTTTCACACTATAATTCTTTATAATATTGATAAATTTTATGTAAAAATGCTTTCCCCTTATTTATTTCTTCTTCTTCTTTTTCCTTCGGAAAAGTACTATTAATTATTTTTTGACTTTGTAAAGAATAAATCATAGAACCCTTTTCGGTTACCCATCCATAACCTCCAATAACTGTATGGAAAGCAAATTGAGAAACATTTGGGTTTAATAAATCTTTACTCCAAGTATAAAAAGTGTTTTCATCATCTATTTGATTCATTAAGGTTCTAGCAATGTCCAATTGAGAGCCTATCTTATTTATTTTTTTTCCACGAAATTCTTCTTTGAGGGGTTTGCCCCAAAAAAGCAATGGGATTCTATAAAATCCTGTCTCATGAGGGCTTTGAACATTAGGGGATGCATGTCCGTGATCTGCAACAAATATAAATACCGTATTATCATACCAAGATTTTTCCTTACACTTTTTCATAAAGTCTCCAATGCATCGATCAGCATATATTAATGAATTCATAAAATTACTTTCAATACCCTTCCAGTTAAAATTTTCATCTTTTGGGTGATCATATGGTGAATGTGTACTACCAGTAAATGCACATTGAAAAAATGGTTCGATTGATTGATTTATTCGATCAAAAAATAAATTATATAAAGATTCATCATAATAATTTAACTTTCCTCTATCTAGTTGAGAAGGAAAACTTCTTTCATCTATTACGTCTTCAAATCCATGATCTAAAAAATAACCCTCAATATTACCATACTTTAAATCTCCACTAAATATATATCCTGAAGAGTATCCTAATTTTTGAAAATCTTGATTTAATGCCCGTAATTTACGATGTTTTTCTGGTTGTGAAGAAAAAGAAATTTGAGGAATAGAGGGTACACCACTAAAAATACTCATATTACCTATCTCAGAAGTACTACCTGTTGAATATATATTAGTAAACAAAAGTCCTTCTTCTGAAAGTAAATCAAAATTGGAAGTAGCTCCTTTAGTTTCACTTAGACACCCTACTGCTTCTGCTGCCCAACTTTCTAAAATAACTAAGACTATATTGGGATATTTTACTGTGAAAATTTTTGAATCATAATCACGGCTATAATTATAAAGCTTTTCTACAATAGAGTTTGCGAAATTAGGATCAACTACTGGTATTAAATTATCAATTTCACTTCTATTATAAATTAAATAACTATTTGCAAAATAATAGGTTGAATTAGTACATAAATCATTAATAATATGATTTTTAGAAAAAGAAGATGAATTTATATTTATTGGTATTTGTTGAGTTCCACCTCTTGCTAATAAAAAGGAAAATGCACCTAAAAAAATAAAAGAAAGAACTCCTTTAAAAACTCTAAAAAATATTTTTTGAGATATTATAATATCGTTTCTTTTAAAGAAGAAAAAAATTATTTTCCATGAAAAAAGCATTTGAAGGAATGTATAAAAAAAGAAAAAGAAAGTCATTAAATAATCTGCCGTTCTAAATACTTCATTAGGATTAGATAAATGAATAAAAACTCTTGGAGTTAACTTATGATTCCATTCGATATATGCATTAATTTCCCCAGCTTGAATGAAAGAAGAAATTAATACTTCAATAAATATTAAACAAATAAATATCCTATATGTTACCTTCGATGGATAAACAATATAAACAAGTATAAGAAACAATGGAAATATTGTTAAGAATGAAGCTGTAGATAAATCTAGTGGAATTGAATATATAAATGATAAAAACCAATCCGAATAATGAAAATCATGAAATTTTTCCCAATTGTGAATTGAAAATAAAACTCGTTGAAAATCAAATAATAGAACCCAAAATAAAATTAACTTCAAAAAATAAAATACCAGTTCTCTTATTATTTTCATTGGTCAAAGTGATATGATAGTATCAATTATATATCAAGAAAGAGCTCCAAAAATTAACGCTCTTATAGAAATTCATCAATTAGCTTTAAAATTCAAATGTATCCATAAAGCTTGTCGTGAAATCTCCTAAATTAAACTTTTCATCTTGCATTAACTTTTGATGAAAAGGAATTGTAGTTTTAATACCCTCTATAATATACTCATCCAAAGCTCTTTTCATTTTTAATATTGCTTCTTCTCTTGTTTGAGCTACAACAATTAATTTTGAAATCATTGAATCATAATTTGGAGGAATCACATAACCCGAATAAACATGAGAATCAATACGTATACCATGTCCTCCTGGATCATGATAACTTGTGATTTTACCTGGAGATGGTCTAAAGTTTGAGTATGGATCCTCAGCGTTAATTCTACATTGAATAGCATGTAATGCTGGATAATGGTTCTGACCAGATAGTTTTTCACCAGCAGCTAATTTTATCTGTTCCTTTATCAAGTCAAAGTTAATGACCTCCTCGGTAATTGTATGTTCCACTTGAATTCTAGTATTCATTTCCATAAAATAAAATTCTCGATGTTTATCTACCAAGAATTCAACTGTTCCTACGCCTTCATAATTAACCGCTTTAGTAGCCTCAATTGCAGCTAAACCCATTCTTTCTCTTAAATCATCTGTCATGAAAGGTGATGGTGTCTCTTCAACTAATTTTTGATGACGACGTTGAATTGAACAATCCCTTTCAGATAAATGACAAGCATTACCATACTGATCTCCTGCAATTTGAATTTCAATATGCCTAGGCTCCTCAATAAACTTCTCCATGTAAAGTCCATTATTACCAAAAGCTGCGGCAGATTCAGCACGAGTACTATCCCATGCTGACTCCATATCTTCCTCTTTCCAAACTACACGCATTCCTTTCCCTCCTCCACCTGCAGTTGCTTTTAAAATAATTGGATATTTAATTTTTTTTGCAACAGATTTAGCTTCCTTCAAATCTTTAAGAATACCATCTGAACCGGGAATACAAGGCACCCCTGCTGCAATCATTGTAGCCTTAGCACTAGCCTTATCTCCCATACCAGCAATTTGTTCAGGAGTTGCACCAATAAATTTAATATCATGTTCCTGACAAACTTTAGAGAATTTTTCATTCTCAGAAAGAAATCCATATCCAGGGTGAATAGCATCTGCATTAGTTATTTCAGCAGCTGCAATAATATTAGGAATTGATAAATAAGAGTTGGTACTAATTGCTGGACCAATACATACTGCTTCATCAGCAAATCGAACAGGAAGACTATCTTTATCAGCAGTAGAATAAACTGCTACTGTCTTAATTCCCATTTCTTTGCACGTACGTATAACTCTCAAAGCAATTTCACCTCTGTTAGCAATTAATATTTTTTTAAACATAAACAAATGTTTTATAGAAAGTCAAGTTATCTTTGTTACCTAATTTTTAATTTGGATCAACTAAAAATAAAGGTTGATCATATTCAACCGGAGTAGCATCATCAACCAATACCTTAACTATTTTACCTTTAACTTCTGAATCAATCTCATTAAAAAGTTTCATAGCTTCAATTATACAAATCGTATCACCATCGCCTATATTATCCCCAACTGAAACAAAAGGTTCTTTATCTGGACCCGAAGAACGGTAAAAAGTTCCAATCATTGGAGATTTTATTGTTAAATATTTAGAATCCTCTTCTGGTTCATTAACCGATGGAGCATTTGTTTCAGCAACCTTAGGCTCTGGGATTGGAGAGCTTACTACAGGAGGAGTAATTATCTGAGGTTGAGGTGGTGCTTGAATATATAGTTCATTATCTTTTTTATCTTTCTTTTTACCTTCAGATTTAATTGTAATTTTAAAATCTTTTTGTTCAATCTCTACTTCACTAACTCCTGATTTAGCGACAAATTTGATTAAATCTTGTACCTCTTTAATATTCATCTATTACTAATTTAAATTAATATAAAAATAATACTTTTTAAGTATTATAAAGCCATTTTATATATACTGCACCCCAAGTAAATCCTCCGCCAAAAGCAGACAATATTAATGTGTCTCCTTTTTTTAATTGCTTTTCATAATCCCAAAGACATAATGGTAATGTTCCTGCAGTAGTATTACCATAATTTTGAATATTTATCATAACCTTATCTTTCGAAAGACCCATTCGATTTGCAGTAGCATCAATAATCCTTAAGTTTGCTTGATGAGGAACAAGCCAATCAACATCATCACTTGAAAGATTATTTCTTTCCATAATCTCAGCTGAAATTTCAGCCATGTTTGTTACAGCAAATTTAAATACTTGTTTCCCTTCTTGTTTGACAAAATGCATTCTCTTTTCAACAGTATCATATGATGCTGGATTTTTTGAACCACCAGCAGGTTGTAATAAGTGGTTCCTTCCTGAGCCATCAGAGCGAAGAATAAAATCTATTATACCTAAGCCCTCATTATTTGGCTCTAGCATAACCGCACCTGCACCATCACCAAAAATAACACATGTAGTTCTATCCTCATAATCAATAATAGAGCTCATTTTATCTACGCCGACAACTATTACTTTTTTATATTTTCCAGTTTCAATAAATTGAGCACCAGTCGAGATTCCATAAATAAATCCAGAACAAGCAGCGATTAAATCAAAACCCCATGCGTTTTTCATCCCTAGTTTATCACATAAGACATTTGCTGTGCTAGGGAATGGATAATCTGGTGTAACAGTAGCTAATATAACCAATTCAACATCCTCAGGATTAGTGTTTGTTTTTTTTAATAACCCTTCTACAGCATTAGCGGCCATATCTGAAGATGCACCATTTTTCATGATACGCCTTTCTTTAATGCCCGTTCGTGTTGTAATCCACTCATCACTTGTATCAACAATTTTTGAGAGATCATGATTAGTCAGAATATCTTCTGGTAAAAACCCTTGAACTCCTGTTATTCCTGCAGTTATATTGGACATAAAAAAGATTTGATACTTTATTCGAAGTAATTATAAAATATAATTGGTTTTCTGTAAAGAATTATGAAAAATAATAGATAAAGACATCTTTAAACTGCAACTTCCTTCTCCGCGACTACCTTACCCTTATAATACAATTTCCCCTCATGCCAATGAGCATGATGAAATAAATGTGGTTGGCCAGTTGTTGGACATGTCGCTATATTTTTGGCCTCTGCAGTAACATGAGTTCTTCTTTTATCACGTCGTGTCTTTGATATTTTGCGTTTTGGATGTGCCATTTTTGTTTTTTTACTATTTTATTTGCTTTCAATATTCCTCTCTAAATACAATTCAAAACACTTCAAAATGTAAGTAAAGAGAGGTAAATTTAATAATTTTATTTATTACTTAGCTTTTTTATTTTTTTTATCTACTTGCAATTCTTGTTTTTGTAATTTATTTGAGTTTATTTCTTTATTCAACTGCCTGTTTCTAAAAACATCAATTGCTGTATAAATAGCATTTCTCATTGAATTTCCAGAGGCTTTATCTTGACCAACAATATCATAGGCTGTGCCATGATCAGGAGATGTCCTTACAATTGGTAATCCTGCGGTAAAATTAACCCCTTCATGAAAAGAAATAGCTTTAAATGGGGCTAACCCTTGGTCATGATACATTGCTAAAATTCCATCATAATTTTTCCATATGTTAGAACCAAAAAATCCATCTGCTGGAAATGGGCCCATAGCTATAATACCCTCCTCTTTTACTTTTTCAATACTTGGAATTATTATATCTAATTCTTCTGAACCTATTTTCCCGCTTTCGCCAGAGTGAGGATTTAAACCTAAAACAGCAATCTTTGGTCTCAATATTCCAAAATCGGTAATTAAGGTTTTAGAGAAAGACTTTATTTTATTTTGAATTTTATCTGCTGTTAACTTTTGAGAAACCTCTTTTAAAGGAATATGACTAGAAACAAGTCCAACACGTAAATCTGATTCAACCATCAACATTAGAGCATCTTCTTGACCCGACATATCAGCTAAATATTCTGTATGTCCAGGAAACTTAAACCCAAATTGATTCATCGCATCTTTTGATATAGGTGATGTAACAAGAACATCTATTTTGCCTTTAGCTAAATCACTAGTTGCTGCCTCAAGTGACTCAAAAGCTAATTTACCTGAATTAAATGTTGGTTTACCTAAATCAAACTTAAGTTCACCATCCCAAAGGTTTATAATGTTAACCTTTCTAGGTTTAATATCATCAATAGAACTACAACTATGTAAAACAAACTCTTTTATTGAAATTCTTTTCTTATAAAAAGAAAACACTTTTGAAGAACCATATATTACTGGAGTAAAATCGAAAAGTAAACGATTATCATTTAACGATTTCATTATTACCTCAGGTCCTATGCCGTTTATATCTCCAATAGATATCCCTACACGAACAGGTTTGCTTGATGTGATTTCTTTATTTATTTTTTTCATTTTATTAAATCGCTAGAATTAATCTTTAGCTGAAATAAAAAAGAAAAAAAGAAGACATTGCAAAAAATAATATCAGGAACTGTTTTATCAAACTATTTTCAATTTCCCTCTGCACCTTTTTCTTCAGATTTTTCTGCACTTTCTTCACTAGATGACTCGTCTTTAGTTTCTTCTCCACCTTCTTCACCACTTTCTTCTTCTAGTTCCACCTCTTCAATAATGTTTCTAGCTGTTTTAACAGCAATAACTACAGCATTTTCAGGAGCATCTATTTTAATGGCCTGAAGATCCAATTCTGATACACGAATAGAATCTCCAATCTTAAGTAAAGAAATATCAACCATTATTTCTTCTGGAATATCGTTAGGTAGACCTACAACTTTTAACATTCTGTACGGTTGTCTTAATTTACCTCCATTCATAACTCCAATAGAGGAACCCTTTGTTCTTATTGGCAAATTAACTTTTACATCTTTTTGGTCATTTAATTCTAGAAAATCAATATGGACTGCTGTATCACGAACAGGATGCATTTGCTTATCTTGAATAATCGACATTACTTTTTTCCCTTCGATATCTAACTCTATGCGATATACATCTGGAGAGAATATTATTTTATGAATATCTACTGCTCTTACAGAAAAGTGAACTTGTTCACCAGATCCATAAAGCACACAAGGAACTCTTCCTTCACGTCTTAGTGAAGAACTATCCTTTTTCCCTACGTTCTTTCTTAGTGAACCGCTCAATTGTGCCTTTTTCATTTTTATTTATTTAAGTTTATATTTTGTGTTTATTATGAAATAATAAAATGCGAACTAATTGACTGATTATTAACCATCCTTTTCATAACGTCCGCAAATAAATTTGCTACAGTTAAAACACGAATCTTATCGTGCTCTTCTGATAATTGAATTGTATCTGTTACTATTAATTCTAAAATTGAAGATTTTGTGATTCTTTCATATGCTGGGCCTGATAAAACGGCATGTGTGCAAAATGCACGAACAGTATTCGCTCCTTTTTCCATAAATAAATCAGCTGCTTGTGTCAAAGTTCCCGCTGTATCACACATATCATCTATAAGAATAACATCTTTACCTTCTACATCTCCAATCACAGTCATCTCAGCAACTTCATTAGGTTTTTTTCTCTGTTTATGACATATCGCTAATCCAGTATTTAGTCTTTTAGCATATGCATTTGATCTTTTTGCACCTCCAGCATCTGGAGCAGCCATTATCAAGTTCCCATTATTTAATTTCTCAATCTCTGGATAAAATATTGTTGATCCATACAAATGATCAACAGGAACCTCAAAGAAGCCTTGAATTTGATCAGCGTGCAAATCCATTGTCATTATTCTATCAATACCTGAGGCCATTAACATATTCGCAATTAACTTTGCACCAATTGCCACTCGAGGTTTATCTTTTCTATCTTGACGTGCAAAACCAAAATATGGTATTACAACAATAATTTTTCTTGCAGAAGCACGTTTTGCAGCATCAACCATTAACAATAATTCCAATAAGTTATCTGCAGGGGGTATTGTGGATTGAACAATAAATACATCCTGTCCTCTTACCGTTTCCTCAAATGAAGGCTGAAATTCCCCATCACTGAATTTAGTAAGCTTAACATCTCCTAAAGAAAGACCAAAAGAGGTAGCTATTTTCTTAGCCAAAACTTTAGAAGCACAACCTGAAAATATTTTAATTCCTGAAACAGACATGTAATTAAAGACTAATTAGGGGCGCAAAGTTAGTATAATTTTAATTATAATTAGTTCTTTAACCCCTTATTATTACTTTATTCAAATTATTGGGGTATTAAACATCATTAATAATACTCATTTTTTGTAAAAAAAAATAACTCTCTTCTAAAGAAGGAACAAAGATGTCCATTATCCTATGAATAGGAAAATAGACTAATGATTTAGATTTAATACTATCTGCAATATATTCCCCTTTCGGATCAAATAATTCAGTAAAGTATATTAAAAACCCAAATAATAAAACAATTTTTAATATTGAAAACATAACACCTAAAATTCTATTTAATAATCCTAATTGAACTAATGATATGAATTTTTGAAATACTATACCTGCAAAATAAACAGTAGAACCAGTGATTAAAAAAATAATAACAAAAGATATAATAGGTAAATAATCCAAACTTATTTCCAACCTTTCAATCAAAATTTCAATTAATGAATCTGAAAAATTAAAAGCAGTGTAAATAGCTATAAATAAGGATAAAAAAGTAAAGAGCTCTATGATAAAGCCCTTTTTAAAACCACGAAAAGCTGCTAAAATTATAGAAATAAAAAAAATAATATCAATAAAATTCATTTATTAATAAATTTAATCACAATCTGATTTTAACTTGGTTGTTAAAGATAATCTTACCTGAGGCCATAGTTTAGAAATTCCATCTTTACCAGTATGAACATCTCTACAAACATTATTTAAAGCAATTATTCCAGACATAGCATTCCAAGATGAAACATCTACTATTGATGTAAATGAAAATATGTTTTCTGCTAAAGAATATTTTCCAATAACATCATATGATAAAAGATTCATCTTAATGTTGATTTTACATGTTCCATCATCATTAAGTGAAATAATTGAACCTTTAATAGTTGGAGTGTTTATTGTCTCAAAAAAATATTTAAGTATTTTCCCATTTCTTTCAAGATTATTCGTCTCAACAGAACTTGTATTAATTTCAAATGAGATTGATTCTATTACAGAAATAGGATCATCAAACTTCTTACTCTTAACTTCTATTTCATTAAAACCGCCCAAAACACCTACTCTTTCAGATGTCTTATAAGCTTCCCAACTAAACTTTGTAGTGCCTTCATTGTAAGAATAAAAACAAGAAGAAGGTGACTCTAATTGTTTGATGTTAGATTTTTCAGAATCTGATTTACATGAACTTAAAAAAACAAGAAAGAAGATGTTTAATAATATGATTATTTTATTCAGCATTTTTTTCTTCAAAGTTAGAAATAAACTAGAATATATTTATATAAAATCTAAATATGAATATTTATTTTTGTCATATGGATTATGACGTTGAATTAAAATTTCAAGAAGTAAAAAAACAACTTGAAACAATCTTTGGAGAAGGTATGGATATTCAAAGCCTATTGTTTATGGTTGGTGTAAATGAATTGGGTTTTGGTTATAAAAATTTCTCAAAAGCAGAAAAGACTAATCTTATTCATATTGCAATTTGTACATTACTAGAACCATATGGATATTACCAATTTGAAGGACTCGATAAAGATAAATGGCCCCATTTTAAGCTCCTAAAAAAAATCCCTTACATTAACAGCAGGGAACAACAACATTTAATAAAAGAAGCACTGACATCATATTTCCTTGAAAATAATTATGTTTCCCTCTCTTCTTCTTAATAAAACAATATATTTGCAGGAATAAATTTTAAATATGGTTTTTTTAATTAAGGCTTGTCAATTATTATTATCACTTTCAATATTAGTCATTCTTCATGAATTTGGTCATTATATTGCCGCTCGACTTTTTAAAATTCGTGTAGAAAAGTTCTATCTATTTTTTAATCCTTGGTTCTCAATATTAAAAAAGAAAATTGGAAATACTGAGTGGGGCATTGGTTGGTTGCCTTTAGGAGGTTATGTCAAAATTTCAGGAATGATTGACGAATCAATGGATAAAGAACAAATGAGTAAACCACCTCAACCATGGGAGTTTAGATCAAAACCTGCATGGCAAAGACTAATTGTTATGATTGGTGGAGTCGTGGTTAATTTAATCCTCGGTATTTTGATATACATTTTTGTAGTTTTCTCATGGGGTGAAGAACAAGTGCAGACAAAAAACTTAAACCATGGATTAAACATTCACCAATCATTAGCAAAATATAATATCAATAATGGAGACAATATTATTGCAATTAACAATAAGGAAGTCAAACATATTAATGATATAAATAATGGGCTTCTTTTAAGAAACTATAGAGAATTAAGAGTAAAACACAAAAATGGCACAGTAGAATCTATTACTCTACCAGATAATATAGATTATGAACTTTTTGAAGCAGGAGCTTTTCCTGTAGTTACTTTACAAAGTTACGCAATAGTTCAATCTGTTAATCCTGGAAGCATTGCTGAAAATGCAGGCTTTGTAAAAGGAGATGAAATAAGAAAAATTAAACAAGAAACCGTGTACTATGGTGATATCCAACCTATATTACGTGAAAATGCGGGAAAAACAATTACTGTAGATATCATACGTGATGGTCAAGAAATGACAATTAATACACCTGTCGGGTCTGATAGTTTAATTGGTTTTTCTTATAACATCGAAAGTTTTATTGAAAAGGATAAAATTCAAACAGTATATTATAGCTTTTTGGGTAGTATTGGAAGAGGAATGAATCGTGGACTAAATACTCTTGGAGATTATGTAGCACAATTAAAATTCTTATTTACAAAAAAAGGGGCAACTTCTTTAGGAGGATTTGGTGCAATAGGAAATTTGTTTCCTGCTCAATGGGATTGGCAAAAATTTTGGCTAAATACTGCGTTAATATCCATAATATTAGCTTTTATGAATATACTCCCTATTCCCGCGCTTGATGGTGGACATGTAGTATTCTTATTATATGAAATAATAACAGGTAAAGAAGCTCCTCAAAAAATATTAGAATATGCTCAATATGTCGGTTTCTTCATACTAATAAGCCTATTAATTTATGCAAATGGTAATGATTTGTACCGCGCCATATTTGGAGGATTTTAATCCTCATTATTTCATTTTTTAATAATTTGTAATAAATTTTATATTCCTTTTTAAACCATCATATTTTGTCCTTTTAACTGCACTTTTCCTAAAAATTTCACGAAACACTTCTTCAGATATGTCTTCCCAATCAGCCTTTGACATCTTTACTAATTTGATGTGAGGATCAAAATTTTCTTGATTATGAGGCTTTGAAAACCTATTCCAAGGACATACATCTTGACAAACATCACACCCAAAAATCCAATTATCCATTTTACCTTTAAACTCACTTGGAATTTGACTCTTAAGTTCAATTGTCAAATATGAAATACATTTAGATGCATCTAATTTATATGATGTTAAAGCTTCTGTTGGACATGCATCAATACACTTTGTACATGACCCACAATAATCTTTTATAGGACCATCCTCTTCTAAATCAATATCTAAAATCAACTCTGCGATAAAAAAATACGAACCACTTTTTGGATTTATAATATTAGTATTCTTACCCATCCATCCTAAGCCACTTCGCTTAGCCCATACCTTATCCATAACCGGTGCTGAATCAACAAAAACTCTTCCTCCAACTTCTCCAATTTCTATATTAATAAACTCTAATAATTTTTTTAATTTTTTTTTTATTACAAAATGATAATCCTCACCATAAGCATATTTAGAAATCTTGAGACCATCATTATTCTCCTCTATATCCTCTTTAGGAAAATAATTCAACAATAATGAGATAATAGATTTAGCTCCATCAACTAAAAGACGAGGATCTAAGCGCTTATCAAAATGATTCTCCATATAAGCCATCTGACCATGATGTCTTTTTTTCAACCAATCTTCCAACTTTTTTGCTTCTTCTTCTAAGAAATCTGCCTTAGAAATTCCAGTATAAAAGAACCCTAATTCTTTTGCCTTCTCTTTAATCAATCTTGTATATTCAACTTTTTTATTCAAAATAAGATATTAGAACAAGTCACCTTGAGTATTCTCTCTTTGCTTGCCTAAATGTTCATAAGCTTTTTCAGTGACCTTACGACCTCTTGGGGTTCGAAGTAAAAACCCTTCTTGAATTAAAAATGGTTCATATACTTCTTCAATAGTCCCTGAATTTTCACCAATAGCTGTTGCAATTGTGGTCATCCCAACAGGACCACCTTTAAATTTATCTATCATAACAGATAATATCTTATTATCCATTTCATCTAATCCATTTTGATCTACATTTAATGCCTCAAGAGATATTTCAGTAATTTCTATTGTTATATTCCCATTTCCTTTAATTTGAGCGAAATCACGAACTCTACGAAGTAGAGCATTTGCAATACGAGGAGTCCCTCTACTTCGGCTAGCTATTTGATAAGATGCTTCTTTTGATATAGGAATATCTAATAAATTGGCTGAACGACTAACAATTACTGTTAACATTTTAGAATTATAATATTCTAAACGTAAATTAATTCCAAATCTTGCTCTTAACGGAGATGTAAGCAGGCCAGACCGAGTTGTTGCACCAATTAATGTAAATGGATTTAATGCAATTTGAACACTTCTAGCATTTGGTCCAGTATCAATTAGTACGTCAATACTATAATCTTCCATTGCTGAATATAAATATTCTTCAACAACAGGACTAAGGCGATGAATTTCATCAATAAATAAGACATCTCCTGTTTGAAGATTTGTAAGTAAACCTGCAAGGTCACCTGGTTTATCTAATACAGGTCCACTAGTAACCCTAAAACCAACGTTTAATTCATTGGCTATAATATGAGCTAACGTTGTTTTACCGAGACCAGGTGGTCCATGCAATAAAATATGATCTAATGGTTCCTTTCTTAGTAAAGCAGCTTTAATAAATACTTGAAGATTATCTACAATTTTTGATTGGCCTGTGAAATCTTTTAATCTTTCAGGTCTTAACACCTTGTCAAAATCGTTCTCACCCTTACTATCAGCTGCTTCCCTATAATCAAATGTGTCTTCCAAGTATTTGAATTTACTCAAAAATACAAAAAGACCTTTGTCAAATCAAAGGATATTTTAAATTTTCAAATATTATTTAATGTTCTTCTTCTCCTTCTTTTAATGGAATAATCTGAGAAATAAAATCCTCTTCTGCTCCTGGTTTAGAATAATCATAAGCCCATCTGTGAACTGTTGGCAATTCATTTGGCCAATTACCGTGAATATGCTCCACTGGTGTAGTCCATTCTAGGGTGTTAGATTTCCAAGGGTTTTTATTGGCTTTAGGCCCTCTGAATATACTATAGAAAAAGTTAAATAAGAAAATAATCTGAGCTAATGCAGAAATAATTGCAAAAATTGTAATAATAACATTTAAATCAAACATTAAATTATAAGATTCCATGTCAAAATCTTGATATACAGAATAATTATAATACCTTCTTGGAGCACCTGCTAAACCAACAAAATGCATAGGGAAAAATACACCATAAGCACCGACTATTGTTATCCAAAAATGAACATAACCCATACGATTATTTAGCATCCTACCAAACATCTTTGGGAACCAATGATACACACCCGCAAACATGCCAAAAACAGCAGAAAGGCCCATCACAACATGAAAATGTGCTACAACAAAGTAAGTGTCATGAATAGCAATGTCTAAAGCCGCATCAGCTAAAATAATGCCTGTAACTCCTCCTGTAATAAATGTTGAGACTAAACCAATTGTAAATAACATTGCAGGAGTGTATACAATAGAACCTCTCCATAAAGTAGTTATATAATTGAATACTTTTACTGCAGATGGTATAGCAATTAATAAGGTAGTAAACACAAACACCGAACCTAAAAAAGGATTCATTCCTGTAACAAACATATGATGAGCCCATACAATAAATGATAAAAATGCAATAGCTAAAATAGATCCAATCATAGCTCTATAACCAAATATCGGTTTCCGAGAATTAGTTGAAATAATTTCAGAAGATAATCCAAGGGCAGGAATTAATACGATGTATACCTCAGGGTGACCTAAAAACCAAAATAAGTGTTGGTATAATAAAGGTGAACCACCATGTTGTGCAAGCATTTCTCCACCAACAATAATGTCAGACAAATAAAAACTAGTCCCTGCAACTCTATCCATGATTAATAATAGGACTGCTGAAAATAGAACTGGGAATGACAAAACACCTATAATTGCTGTAATAAAAAAGGCCCAAATTGTTAAAGGTAGTCTTGTCATACTCATTCCTTTAGTTCGAAGGTTTAAAACCGTAACAATATAATTTAGAGACCCAATTAATGATGATGCAATAAAAACTGACATTGACATAAGCCACAAAGTCATTCCTGTTCCAGATCCACTAACTGCTTGGGGTAAAGCTGAGAGAGGAGGATAGATGGTCCAACCAGCCATAGCAGGACCAGATTCAACAAATAGAGATGCCAACATAAGTATAGAAGACAAGAGAAAAAACCAATAAGATAACATATTTAAAAAGCCTGAAGCCATGTCACGAGCTCCTATTTGGAGAGGGATAAGTAAATTAGAAAATGTTCCTGATAAGCCTCCGGTTAGAAGAAAGAAAACCATAATAGTACCATGAATTGTCACTAGACCTAAATACATATCTTCTTTCATAATACCACCAGGAGCCCATTCTTCACCTAAAAATAAAGAAACAAAATCAGAACTTTCTCCTGGCCAAGCTAATTGCATCCTGAAAAGTGTAGACAATAACATTGCAACAATACCCATAAATACGGCAGTCATTAAAAACTGCTTTCCTATCATCTTATGGTCTTGACTAAAAATGTACTTTGACACAAATGTTTCATGGTGATGATCGTGGTTATCTTGATTTCCTTCACTCATTTATCTATATTTTAAATTTTTATTTTACAATTGTTAATTAGAAGCAAAATATTTATCTCTAAATGTTTGTGTTGATTTATTATTCAACCAAATCTTGTAAGTATTTTCTTCTAATACTACTACCATCATTTTCATCTTATAATGAGCACCACCACATATTTTATTACACAAAAGGGCATAATTAAATTTCTTGTCATTTTTTTTCTCTCGCATTTCTAATGTTGTTAGAGTAGGGGTAAACTTCATCCTTGTGGTCATTCCAGGGACGGTATTCATTTGTGCACGAAAATGTGGGAAATAAGCTGAATGTATAACATCTTTAGATCTAAAATTAAACTCATATTCTTTCCCCTTACATAGATAAAGGGTGTCTTTTTGAATGAAATCGTCCCAAGCTGTTGCATCTGAATTTGGGTCATGTCTTTCTTTCATTTGATAAAGCAAACCTACAAGCTTATTTTTTCTGTCTAAATCTATTAAAAGAGATTCTCTATCAGAATCAGAGAAAATTAAATGTTCATCATTTAATTTGTCCTCTATTAAATTTATCCCATCACTACCACTCTCCATGTAATGAATGGCGGAATCAATAGTATTGGTAGTCATGATAGCTAGTTCATTATTGTCAGCAGTCAATTTATAATCAAATTTTCCTAAAATATTATCTAACCCTGAATAACGAGCAGTCCAATCAAATTGTTTAGAAAATAACTCTACTCGAATTGATTCAGGATTGGCGCTAGAGGTAACTTCATTCCAAGTTCTTAAACCTAAAATTATAATAACAGCTAAAACAAGAGCTGGTGCTATGGTCCACATCATCTCTAATTTATTGTTGTGTGGATAGAAGTATGCTGGAACACCAATTTTTTTAACATATTTATATGCAAATATGAATAATAAAGAGTTTGTTAGAAAGAAAACAGCAATTATGATAATAAAATTTAAGTTCAATAACCAATCTGTCTCTTTTCCATGAACGGAAGCTGCTTCTCCACGACCAGTCCATCCGTATGATAACATTAACCATATAAATCCACCAAACAGAACGAACATAAATAAAAGCATCAAATTAGCATTAAACTTATTGTCTCGAGTACTAATTTCCGCTTCATTATTATTTCTCAATTTAGAAGATATTTCATATACTCTGATTAGCTGAGCAATCGCAATTACTCCTAAAATTATTACCCCTATTACAACTAATTTACTTACCATCTATTATAAATTATATTTCATGATGAATACTTTCGTCTAAGAATGGATGATTAACTGGACTAATCGGAGCTTTAGTCAAGTTATTCAAAATTACTCTTATAAAAATACCCGTCATTAAAACAACCATACCTATTTCTAAAAATCCAATTTTCGCTGTGGCGCCCATTGAACCTGCACATACCATAATATAAACGTCAATCCAGTGAAAAGCTAAAATAATTAATCCAACGATAGTTAAAATACCTGAATGACGTTTAGCCTCTCTTGACATAAATAATAACATTGGGAACACAAAGTTTACAACAAACATTCCAAAGTACATGACTTTATAATTTTCTATCCTCATCATGTAATAAGCAACCTCTTCTCCTATATTAGAATACCATATTAACATATATTGGGAAAACCATAAATAAGACCATAAAAAAGATGTAGCAAAAATCCATTTACCAATATCATGAATGTGACTATCATTAACCTTTGTTAAATAACCTTGTTTTTTCAAGTACAAAGTGAGTAAAACTAGAACAACCATAGATGAACACCAAATTCCAGCAAATGTATACCAACCAAACAATGTAGAAAACCAATGAACATCTATAGACATTAACCAGTCCCATGAAGACGTAGAACTAAATACAGCAAAAAACACCAAAAATAAGGCTCCTTTTTTATAATTTTTAAAATGAATTTCTGTTCCTCCTTTAATGTCTTCTTCTAAAGATCTCTTTCTGAATCCTCTCCAAAAAATATAATATACCCCTAGGTATGCTATGGTTCTAATCCAAAAAAACAACTTATTTAAATAAAATGATTTGCCTTTTATAATTTCATCATGAGCAACTACCTCAGGATCCATCCATGTATAGAGATGAGATCCATCATTAATTGTAATGACAAAAAGTGTAAGCACCATAAAGCCAATTCCATAAGGAATGTATCCAGCAATACCCTCAATAACTCTCTTGATTAAAGCATACCAACCTGATTCAGTAGCATACGCTAAAGCTAAATAAAACAAAGCCCCTAAGCCAATCGAAAAGAAGAAGAAACTATTTATTAAACTACTAGCTAAGATTCTTTGTGTTCTATTACTGTCTCCCCATACCAAAATTATTCCGAGTAAAGTAAATATAAGCCCTATGGAAATTAATATTAAGGTGAACTTATTTGCTTTATTTGTTATTTTAAACTCCATCTATCTTTTTATAATTTATTGCTCTAAATTTGATGCGTCATTTAAATCAAAATTCCCATAATCAGGGTCTTGAAATTTTCTAACATAATGCACTAATGTCCATATTTCTTTTTTATTTAAAAGAGAACTATGCGCACCCATCATACCTTTACCGTAGTATATAGAATAGAAGATTTGTCCATCACCCAAATTTGTTAGATTAGAATAATTTGGAACTCCAGCGTAAGCACCACTTTTAACCATTGGGCCATTTCCATCTCCCTTTTTACCATGACAATGAGCACAATTTGAATTAAACAACTGCTTCCCTTCTTCGAAAATTTTTGTGCTATTTTCTAGAGTTAATTTTAATGGATTTTTATCAGAAACGGCCAAATCATATTGATTTATTTCTGATAAATCATCGTCATACATACCATGAGTAGTTTTCATAGAAATATGTGCTTTTCTATTATATGGCATCATTATACTAACTGTAGAAGAATCAGTGCCAACATATGGTATAGATCCATAAGGTGGCCTCTTGGCTGAACGTTTAAGTTTAATCTCTTTATTTTCTCTCCCTCTTATTTCAGCATAGTCAACGTAAGGTTCAATCGCTGGAGAACGATACATGTCTGGCATATATTCCAAACCGGGACTGTCAGGGTCAGAAGAGCATGAGACAAAGTTAAGTAGGATAAAAAATACCGTTACTACCTTAATTAATGCTATATAATTTATTTTAATCATATTTAATTATTATATCTCTTTTTGTTCAATTTCAACAAAACTAGTTTCTTTAATAAAAGCTTCTAATTCCTTTGCAGAATAATTTGAATTTTGAGACGCTCTTAATTCAATTACAAAACGATCATCTGTTGTTCTCACATCTGGATTCTGAGCTTTCATACCAGGTAAAGTCCTATTAGCAATAAAATAAGTAATTGCCATACCATGAGCTGCACATAATACAGTAAACTCAAATGAAATTGGAATAAAAGCTAACATATTCTCTAAATAAGAGAAATTAGGTTTACCTCCAATATTCATAGGCCAATCAACAACCATAAAATATCTCATCCCTACAGTCGCGAGAGTCAATCCAATTAATCCATATATAAATGCAAATATTCCTAAACGAGTATGTTCTACACCAATTATTGGATCTATTCCATGAATAGGAAATGGGGAGAAAACTTCATGAACTTTTACTCCTTTCGAAACAAGATGTTTTGCACTCTCTTTTAAAACATCATCGTCATCATACATTGCATATATTAGTTTATCAGCCATTCTATTTTGAATTAGATTTTTTAGCTTTTTTTAATTCTGATTTACTCTTTATTTTAATATTTGTACCATTTTTATATGACTCCCCAGATGATTTCAAAATTGATTTAATTTCAGCAATAGGTAATACAGGGAAATATCTAGCAAATAATAAGAAGAAAACAAAAAATAAACCAATAGTACCAATATATACACCTATATCGATATGACTAGGGTAATGCATGCTCCAAGAAGAAGGAAGATAGTCTCGATGAAGAGATGTAACAATAATTACATAACGTTCGAACCACATACCAATATTAACAACAATTGAGATAATGAATGTAAATAATAAACTTCTTCTTAATCGTCTAAACCACATTAATTGTGGTGAAATAACGTTACAAGTCATCATCGACCAATAAGCCCACCAATATGGTCCTGTAGCTCTATTTATAAATGCATAAGCCTCATATTCTACACCAGAATACCAAGAAACAAACAACTCTGTTATGTACGCTGTACCTACTATTGAACCAGTAACCATAATTACAATATTCATATACTCAACATGCTTTGTGTGAATATATGCTTCCAATTTCATTGCTTTACGCATAATAAGCATCAATGTCTGAACCATTGCAAAACCAGAGAATACAGCTCCAGCAACAAAATATGGAGGAAAAATTGTTGTATGCCAACCTGGAATAACTGATGTGGCAAAATCAAAGGATACTATAGAGTGAACTGAGAAAACAAGTGGTGTTGCTAATCCAGCTAAAACTAATGAGATCAACTCAAACCTATTCCAATGTTTTGCACGACCTGACCAACCAAAAGATAAAATACTATACATCTTCTTAGAGATTGGTTTCTTTGCTCTATCTCTAATAGTAGCAAAATCTGGAATTAAACCTATATACCAAAAAACCAATGAAACTGATAGATATGTTGATATAGCAAACACATCCCAAAGAAGTGGGGAATTAAAGTTAACCCATAAAGATCCAAATTGATTGGGTATAGGCATAACCCAATACCCAACCCATAAACGCCCCATATGAATTAAAGGGAACAATCCTGCCATAAATACTGCGAATATGGTCATAGCTTCCGCTGAACGGTTTATAGCCATTCTCCATTTTTGACGGAATAATAAAAGTACAGCTGAAATTAATGTCCCAGCATGTCCGATACCAACCCACCAAACAAAGTTAGTTATATCCCAAGCCCATCCAATTGTCTTATTTAATCCCCAAACACCAACACCAGTACCTAATAAATATAAAATACAACCAATACCATATATACCTATAATTAAAGCTATACCAAAGAGAATATACCATGTTCTTGGAGCTTTATCTTCTATAGGCTTACATACATCTTGCGTGACATCATTGAAGGTCTTATGTCCTAATATAAGTGGCTCTCTGATCGCTGATTCTTTATGCATGGATAGGTTTTATTACAAATTAATGACTACTTTGATTTTCTTCATGTGCATGAGAATGATTTCCACCATGAGTTTCGTTATCACCATGATGAATAGATTCTTTAACTACTTGAAGAGATTCAACTTCTTTATCTTCCTCATTCCTTACCTTAACTTTATACCATATATTTGGTTTAACACCAATTTCTTCTAGAACTTGATATGATCTTTTATCTTCAGAACTTGCTCGTACGTTAGAATTAACATCATTCCAATCTCCAAAAGTAATTGCCCCTGCAGGACACGCATCGCCACAAACTGAAGATGTATCTTTATCTGTGATTGGTCTACTTTCAGATTTTGCTTTCAATTTAGCAGCCTGAATATTTTGAACACACATAGAGCATTTCTCCATTACACCTCTAGTTCTAACTGTAACATCAGGATTTAAAACCATACGACCTAAATCATCCTGTGCAGGATTAATTTCGGCTTGAGCCTTATAAGAAGGATAATTAAACCAATTAAAACGACGAACTTTATATGGACAATTGTTAGCACAATATCTAGTACCTATACATCTATTATAGGTCATTTGATTTAACCCTTCATTACTGTGTGTTGTAGCTGCAACAGGACAAACTGTTTCACATGGAGCATGATTACAATGTTGACACATCATAGGTTGGTGTACAACTTTAGGATTTAAAGCAGGATGTTCAGCATCAGCAAACCATTCCATTTTACTTTTATTGTGATCACTTCTAAGCCCAACATTAGCCTCTTCTTCAGAAGAAAAGTACCTGTCAATTCTTAACCAATGCATTTCACGACCTTTTCTAACCTCCGTTTTACCTACTACTGGCACATTGTTTTCAGCTTGACAGGCTATTAGGCAAGTCCCACAACCAAAACATTTGTTTAAATCGATTGTCATAGCCCAACGATGTCCAATTTTTTCTACTGGATGAGCATCCCATAAATCAAAATCTTCTACTGGAGCATCTACATGATGACCATGATCGTCGAGCTTCTGAAGGGTATGATCAGGATTATATGATTGTTTATCTTTCGATTTATAAACATCTAAAGTAGTTTCTCTGATAATTGAGTGACGCCCCATAACAGTGGAATGAATTTGAGTCGCAGCAATTAAATACTTTTCATCCAACTTTTGAATATCTCCAGATGTTTCATAACAGTTGGTCCCATTAAAAAGTTGAACAAATTTAAATGCATTCTGGCCAATTGGGAGAGGATTACCATTATTATCCGTGTGATAACCTCCATACTCTTTAGTCTGATATGCGGCTTTACCTATTTTTTCACCATTACCTCCTCGACCATAGCCTAAAGCAACTCCAACTGTACCTAGAGCTTGACCTGGTAAAGGATAAACAGGTAATTTAAGTTCAGCCTTTCCAACCTTTATTGTAGCAAGATCTAATCCATTTTCTTGATCAAAAGTAGTAGCATACTCCTTCATTTCAAGAGGATTCATTGTGATGTAATTGTCCCAAGTAACTTTAGTCATAGGGTCTGGCATTTCCTGCAACCAAGGATTATTAGCTTGTAAGCCAATACCCAAACTAGCTTTTTGATATAAGACTATTTCATGTTTTCCTGAAAACTTAGGGAATTTTAACCCCGATAATGAAATAGAATTAAACTCCGTATCTTTAGTGTCTGAAATTTCAGAAGAGCTAACAGAACTATTATGTACTAAAATATTCCAATCTGATTGTTTATAATTAGAAGAATTACCTAGTCTTTCTCGAATTGTATTTTCCCAATGATTTTTAATGAAATCATAGGCAACTTTAGAATCTTTACCACCTCTATCTGACTTATTAGACCATACAAGAATTGATTCTATAACAGAAGCTGTATTATGAAGTGGTCGAATAGTTGGTTGAGCAATGCTGAAATGGTTTTTTACTGGCATATAATCTAACCAAGATTCTAAAGCATGATGATCAGGAACAACATATTTACAAAGAGACGCTGTTTCATCTGCATATAGAGAAAATGAAATAGACGTTTTAATTTTTTTGATCGCTCTACCAAAATCCGACCCATCAGATAAAGAGTAAACAGGATTAACTCCATAAAACATAACTGCATCAGGCAAATCACCATTTATGGAATTTTTAACAAAAGAATCCATAATTAAATCATCTGATTTAAAAAGATTAATTGGATTATTTATATTTATTGTAGACCTGTAGGCTCCCAACACAAAATTCAATTTATTTGTCAAAATCTGGATAGAAGTCTCGTTTGAACCACAAACGACTAAAGAATTAGATTCTGATTTTTTTAATGAAATAATCGCTTCTTTAACTTTAGCTTCGATATCTTTATTTAACTTAAAAGGAAAATCTACTTTTACTCCAAAAGCATTTAGCATGTATGCTAAAACAGCTTTTTGTTCAGAAGGTTTTATCATCCCTCTAACATCAGCATTAGATCCAGTAATTGACATTACTGACTCAAACTGGAAATGCTTTGACATCCATTCTCCATCAGGATCTCTTCTAGCTCCATACTGACCAGAAAACTGAGTTGGCATTAGCCAAGAATTCAGGAAGTCTGCTCCTATACTAACTATAGTTTTAGCTTTAGAAAAATCATAACTTGGTATAAAACCAATATTTGAATCTGAATTTTCACTTAAGAATGAAACTTTATTTGCATTACGGATTCCTGAATAGGAGACGGCGTCATATTGAATGTGTTCTATTTGTGAATTTGGCAGAGAATCTTTCATAGTAGAAATTGCCTCTGAAATAGAAGGGCTAATAATTGTGTTTGAAACAATTACGATTTTCTTCGCAGATTCTAATCCAGAACGAATTTTAGTATCTACTTCTAAGTAATTTGCTTTTTGACCATCAATAGTAGGATTTTTCAATCTTTCACTATCATAAAGACTTAAAACTGAAGCTACAATTTGAGGATTAGTATTACCATGAGTAATACCATAGTCTTTATTGCCTTTTATCAAGATAGGGCGACCTTCTCTAGTCTTCACTAAAATACTTGCATATGAGTTTCCATCATAGTATGTAGAAGCATACCATGTTGCAAGACCCGGAGTGACATTTTCAGGCTTGTTAACATAAGGAATTGCCTTAGTAACAGGAGCCTCACATGCTGCGACAGTTGCAGCAGCAACACTAAAACCTAAAAATTTCAAGAAATCTCTTCGACCAGTAGATGATTCTTGAAGACTTTCGTCTCCCAAGAAATCTTGAACCGAATTTTCAATTGGAAACTCTCTATTAGCAGACTCAAGATAAGAGTCTGTTTCTTTAAGTTCGCCTATGTCTTTCCAATATTTCCTTTCCTTTGCCATTTTGTTAATTAATTAATAGTGGCATTTTGCACACTCCCATCCCCCTAACTCCTTAACAGTTACTTTCCCATCTTCTAAATATTTTCTATATAAGTCTTTATCGCCGTCCATTAAACGTTTATGAATTTCATCATAATATCCATCTTTTTTGCTATCTAACGATCCTGTTGATATTTCTTTTGCACCATGACATTCAATGCACCATCCCATTGTTAATGTTGGCTTAGTTAACTTGATATTCCCTTCAACCATATTTAACGCTTGAATAGACTGAACCTTAACTGTTTCATCCATTTTAGTCATATCACCATGACATTGCTTACAATCAATCCCTCCTACTTTCACATGTTGAGAATGGTTAAAATATACATGATCAGGTAACTGATGTACTTTATTCCATATTATCTCTTTTGTTTCTCCTGTATATTTTCCAGCACCTGATGGATCATATCCTGCAGCAGCATATATCTTTTGGATTTGTTCTTGTTGTTCTGGGGTGTTTCCATTAATTTGCTTGTGACAATTCATACAAACATTTACTGTAGGAAGGCCTGCTGATTTTGATTTGTTAACTGAATTATGACAATACTTACAATCGATTCCATTAACTCCAGCATGAATAGAATGAGGGAAGTTAATTGGTTGAGAAGGTTGGTAGTTTTCAACCACTCCTACGCTGTAAAGTGTTAGGAAAAGAGATACCACCAAACCTATAATAATACATACGATAGATATAGCAACAGTTTTTCTGTATTTCCATGCTAGCCTTTTTAGTTCATCTAAGTAGGATAAATCTTCTTCTAATTTTCCCCCATCTATTTCAAGCGAAGTAGATTGTAACTGGCGGCGAACGCCACCAACAGCAAGAATAATAATTGAAAAAATTACACCTAATATAATCCATATCCAAGTTGAATTAGATGACTGATCAATATCTTCGGCACCCACTTCAGATGACGGACCCGCAGATGCAACTACTTCTTCTTGAGAATCGATCCAATCAAATATACTTGTGATTTGATCTTTTGACAAATCAGGGAAATTATTCATTGCTGTCGGAGACCAAGTAGAAACTTGTTGAGCATATGGGTCAGCTGCAACAGCTTTGCTCCAATTATTAACCCATAAAATAATTGAATTTTCTTTAGCTCCTCCATCAGACCACTTTTGACGAACTTGGTATAGCTTAGGGCCAGTTCCATCTTTAAAAATTTGGTGACAAGTGGCACATTTAGCTTTAAATAGAGCCTCTCCTTGTCCATTTGATTTAAATGACGGAATTATAAACAGAATGATTATAGCCCGAATGGACAACTTAATAAAAATTGCAAGAACCTGACTACTAGATATTTTCACTTAAAAAACTGTTAGTCCAAGATTAATTTATCAATTTAACTAAAGCAAAGTTAGTTAAATGTCATATTTTATGACAGTTTTATGACAAAAAAAAACGGAAAAGGTTAATTTAGAATTATTCTAAATAATGGCAGCTTAATAAAATCATCTATTGTAAATTTAACTAGGCAAATTTTACAACTAAAAATCAGACTACTTTAATTCTTTAGGCACAAAAATTGATTAAAGTATTTTGTAACTTTGTAATTCAAATGACTACCTTATATAAAATAAAAATCATAATACTATTACAAACACTAAGTATTAATATAACTCTATCTCAAAGGGAGGGCGTAAAAATAATACAAGATGAAAGAATTGAAAACATTATACATGAACAAAGTGAAATTTCATCTAAATCAACAAGGCAAAAAATAAATGGTTTTAGAATACAATTATTTTTTGACTCTGACAAAGAAAAAATCAATGTCGCTAAAGCCCTTTTTATGGCTAATCATAAAAAGATTGATACTTACATTACTTATAAAGCCCCTAACTTTTTTCTGAAAGCTGGTGATTTTAGGACACGTTTAGAAGCAGAAAAAGTAAGGTCAACTATTGAAAGTTTATTCCCCACTAGTTTTGTTATCAAAGAAAAAATCAACCTCCCTCGTCTCAAACGAAAAAACAGTTTCGAGGATGAATTATAAGCTCGGTAAAAATTATAAACTTTGTAGTAAAGCAATTATAAAATCGCTTTTTGAAACAGGTATAACTATAAAACACTACCCTTTTATTGCCACATTTAAAGAAATAAATTTAACCCTCCCTCCTCCTTTAAAAGTGACTTTTTCTGCACCCAAGAGAATCTTTAAAAAAGCTCACAGAAGAAATAAAATTAAACGAAAAACAAAAGAAGCATTTCGTTTAAACAAAAATATAATTGAACATTACCTCATAGAAAAAAACAAACAAATCGCTTTGTTTTTGGTATATTCAACTCAAGAAGAATTTAGCCATATTGTTCTTGAAGAAAAAACAAAAAAATTATTTGACAAAATCATCAATAAATTAGAAGAAAACCATGATTAATTTTGCTAAACATTTTAGTACTACATTCACAGCTATTTTATTAACATTAACAACCCCATGTCTATCTCAATCAAACGGATTCGAAGTTATTCGTAGCCTTGAGTTACTAGATCAAATTTACGAACATCTTGAAAAGTATTATGTTAACGATATAGAGGCAGGTAGATTATCTAAAACTGCAATTGATGCCGTTCTAAAAGATCTTGATCCTTATACTATATACTACCATGAGTCTAATATTGAAGACTATAAATTAATGACTACCGGCCAATATGGAGGAATTGGAGCTCTAATACGCAAAAACAATAACTATGTTTACATTTCCGAACCATATAAAGATAAACCAGCTGAAAAATCGGGGTTAAAAGCAGGTGATAAAATTTTAGTTATTGATGGCAAAGGAATGAAAAATAAATCTTCATCAGATATATCGAAAATTTTAAAAGGTCCAAAAGGGAGTGAAGTTGAAATAAAAATAGAACGAGATATAGGGGAGCGTAAAACAATAAAAACTTTCACTGTTTATCGTGATGAAATAAAACTACCAGATGTTCCTTATTCTGGTATGCTTAATGAAACAACTGGATATATCAAACTAAACAGCTTCACAAAGACAGCCTCTTCAGCTGTAAAATCTTCTTTCTTACAGTTAAAGAATGAAGGCATGAAAGAACTCATACTTGATTTAAGAGGGAATGGTGGTGGCTTGCTGATTGAAGCGGTTCGAATCGTTAATATGTTTGTAGAAAAAAACCAAGTTGTTGTTTCTACTAAAGGCAGGTTAGAAGAAGAAAACAACACATACAAAACAATGGCAGATCCTTTAGATATAGAAATCCCTTTAATCGTTTTAATTGATAGAAGATCCGCATCAGCTAGTGAAATTGTTTCTGGAAGTCTACAAGATTTAGATCGCGCATTGATTATTGGTGAAGAATCTTTTGGGAAAGGGCTAGTGCAAAGAACATATAATTTAAAGTATGGGTCAAAGGTGAAATTAACTATCGCTAAATATTACACACCATCTGGCAGATGTGTTCAACGGCTAGATTATTACGACAAAAATAACCTAGAAAAAGTTTCAGAAATCGCAGATTCACTAATTAAAAAATTCAAAACTAAAAATGGTCGAACCGTAACAGATGGAAGAGGTATAGAGCCTGACATCAAATTAGAACCTAAACTTCTTAGCCCTATAACCAAAACCCTTTTTAAAGAAAACTTTTTATTTGATTACGCTACAAGTTACTACTACAAGAATGATTCAATTGAAAAAGCGTCAAAGTTTAAATTGTCTGAAACAGAGTATACTGACTTTATAAACTATGTTTTAAACCAAGAATTCTCATATTCGACTAAGTCAGAAATAATTCTAAAAGATGTTAGAGAAAAACTAGAAAAAGAAGGGTTGTTTGAAGATGCTAAAATAGAATATAATGCATTAATGGATAGAATAGTTCCTTCAAAACAAAATGATTTAATTAAATTTAAAAGTGAAATAAAATCAATTTTAGAAAATGAAATTATTTCGAGATATTATTACCAATCAGGGAGAGCTCAAAACTCACTAAAAGAGGATATTGTTATAAACAAGTCTATTGAAGTTCTAAAAGATATAGATAATTACAACCATTTACTCGGCAACTAACTATGCTTAAAAAAAAAAGATTAGATATACATAATTTTGTACACTTAATAGCTATATCTGGTATTGCTTTTGGAATCCCAATCAGCAAAGCTATAATGTCAATTTCTATGGTCTTATTAATTACAAACCTCCTTCTTGAAGGAGATTTATATTCATATTGGGACAATATAAAAAAAAACAAACTATACCACCTAGTTCTTTCATTTCTAATTCTAAAAATTTGCAGCCTTATTTGGACATCAAATTTAAATTATGCTATTCATGACTTAAAGATGTCTCTACCTTTGCTCGTTATAATGACTTGTTTAACAATAAAACCAATAATTATAAAGAAACATTTGCACTTAATATTAACTCTATTTATCAGCTCTACAACTGTAGCTTCATTAATTAACTTTGGATTATATGTTAATTGGATTGGAGGCATAGAATACACAGATATAAGGGGTATGTCTGTTTTCTCTTCACACATAAGGTTTGGGCTAAGCATAAGTTTTTCTGTTGCAATATTATTATACTTTTTATCCTATTTTAAAAACAATAGTATAATTATATATTCATTAATTGCTTGGTTAATATTTTACACTTATTATAGCCAAGTAATTTCAGGATATTTAACTCTATTTGCGGTACTTTTAATCTATACAACATATAAAGCTTGGAAAATAAATAGAGGAATAGTTTTGCCAATTCTAACAATCTTTATAGGGTTAATAACACTTTTTTCTTTATCGATATTTATGCCAATTAGAATTAACAAAAATGATTATAAAGACTTGCCAAAAAAAACTTCAAACGGAAATTATTACACAAATAATTATAGTGAAATATCTCCCATTACAAAAAAACCAATTAATATTTTAGTTTGTGAACCTGAATTAAAAAATCAATGGCCAAAATATTCAAACATCGATTTTGACTCTACAGATAAAAAAGGTCAACCAATTAAGTCAACAATAATTCGTTACTTATCCTCAAAAGATTACCCCAAAGATTCGCTAGGACTATCAATGCTTAAACTTGAAGATTTAAAATCTATAGAAAACGGTGAAACTAACTATATTAAGAATGGTTTAATGTCTAGAATTTATAGTATTAAGTATCAACTATACAATAATAAAGATCCAAACAATCACTCACTATTGCAAAGATTAGAATACTGGAAATGTGGAATTAAAATATTATCTAAAAACTATATTGTTGGTGTAGGAATAGGAGATGTGGAAGATACATTTAAATCATATTACAAAAAAACCAAAACATTATTATTAGTAGAAAACCAACACAGAGCACATAATATGTATCTAACGATATTTATATCTTTAGGAATTTTAGGTATTTTAATTTTCCTCTTTATTCATGTTTTTTTCTTTAAACTAATGTTGAAAAAAAAGAACATTTTAGGCATATTTTTTATTATAATTATATTGATCTCTTTTACAATTGAAGATACATTAGAGACACAAGCAGGTATAACATTTTATAGTCTATTCATAGGATTGTTATCTACCAATGAAACAAAGAAAAAAAAGATCGAAAATTAAGTTTTTATTTATACAGTTCAAAAGTATTAACTTTACTAAAAAATAAATAATGAGTTTCGAATTAACAAAAGAATTTCTCGAATTGTTAAATAGTGCTATTCAAAAAAAGGATACTCTTTGGATGAAAAAAAATCTTTTTATTCTTCATCATGCAGATATTGCTGCAATCATTAATGAATTAGAATTTGAAAATTATTCCTACATATATAGCCTTATTAGTGAAGAAATTAAACCAAATGTACTTGTTGAGTTAGATAAAGATATTAGGGATAATATAATTCGAACATTTTCGACTTCAGAAATTGCAGAACAATTAGAATATATGGATTCTGATGATGCGGCCGATTTCTTAATCGGTTTCTCAAAAGAGAAAGTAGAAGAAATAATAGGAAAAATAAAAAATATTGAGACCGCGGAAGATATTGTAGACTTATTAAAATATGCACCTAATACTGCTGGTGGATTAATGCAAAAGGAATTCATCCAAGCCAAGGCAGAATGGCCTGTAAATAAATGTGTGGTTGAATTGAGAAAACAAGCTGAACAAGTTGAAAAAATATTTACAATTTATGTGGTCGATGAAAAAAATAAACTCATTGGATACCTATCATTAAAAAGCTTGTTAGTTGCAGACCCAAAAACAAAAATTAGTAAATTATACCAAAGCCAAAATATCATATCAGTCAAAATAAGTGATGATAAAGAAGATGTAGCTAGGGTTATGGAGAAATACGATTTAGTATCTGTACCTGTTATTGATATCCAAAACAAATTAGTTGGACGTATTACAATAGATGATATTGTTGATGTAATCAAAGATGAGGCTGAAAAAGATTTTCAATTAGCATCTGGTATCTCTGAAAACATTGAATCAAGTGATGGTGTTTGGAGGATTTCTAGAGCTCGAATCCCTTGGCTATTAATAGGATTGCTGGGAGGTGTTTTTGGTGCTCAAGTAATCTCTCTATTCGAAGGAGGAATTAGTGATGTACCCCAATTAGCTTTCTTTATTCCCCTTATCACTGCTATGGGAGGGAATGTTGGAGTTCAGTCATCTGCCATTGTCGTCCAATCGCTTGCTAGAGGTAATGATCAATTCGATTCAATTTTAAAAAAATTACAAAAAGAAGCTTTAGTCAGTATAATAAATGGATTACTTCTTTCTATAATTATTTATGGAATTAGTTTTTTCTTCCATAGCAATACGCTTGGCTTAGTTGTTAGTATATCATTGTTAACTGTTATTATTTCATCAGCAATATTTGGGACACTTATTCCTTTACTACTAGACAAATACAAAATTGACCCCGCTTTAGCTACTGGGCCATTCATTACAACGTTAAATGATGTACTTGGACTATTTATATATTTAACAATCGGTGTAGTTACATACGGTATATAATAAAACAAATACCATGAAAGTTGTTTTCCTTGACACTGTTCATTCGATTCTGGAAGAACGATTACTAGCCAGTGGATTTACATGTATTAATGCTATAAAACTTGACTACGAAAGTTGCTTAAACGAAATCTCTAATACTGATGGAATTATCATTCGTTCAAGGTTTAAATTAGATTTGGATTTTTTGTCTAAGTGTCATTCTCTAAAATTTATTGCGCGTTCAGGATCAGGTTTAGAAAATATCGACTTAAACTATTGTAAAAGGAGAGGGATAAAGGTTTATAATTCGCCTGAAGGTAACAAAAATGCAGTAGCCGAACATGGACTAGGAATGCTACTGAACTTATTTAATAATATTCTAATAGCAGATTCAGAAATCCGAAAAGGGAAATGGATCCGTGAAAATAATAGGGGAATTGAATTAGCCGGTAAAACAATTGGTATTATTGGATTTGGGAATAATGGAGAGGCGTTAGCAAAAAAATTAAGTAGACTCAATATGCAAATTCTAGCTTATGATAAATATAAAACTGGATTTGGTGATTGTAAAATAAAAGAATCTAGTTTAGAAGAAATATATGAAAAAGCTAACATTGTTAGTTTCCATATACCCCAAAATGAAGAAACAATAAATTATGCTAACGATCAATTCTTTGACAACTTTAAACATGAAATCTATTTAATGAATTTGTCTAGAGGGAAGATTGTAAACACAGCTTCTCTAGTTAAAAACCTAAAAAAAGGTAAAGTAATCGGTGCTTGTTTAGATGTACTAGAATATGAAAAAACAAATTTTGAAGAATTATTTAACGAAAAATTATCTCTAGAATATGATTATTTAATTAATTCAAAAAAAGTCATATTATCTCCGCATATAGCAGGGTGGACAAACGAAAGTTTTTTTAAACTAAGTAATGTTTTAGCAGATAAAATATTGAATCAATTTAATCCTCCAACTCTAAGTAAATTTCCATAAAAAAGATCTTTACCTGTTGATGTTTTCATCCAAAGTTCAAATACTTCAATTCTACTCTTACGAAAATGTTTTTCTGCAAAAACCTTCAATTTTAAACAATCAATCTTTGGAGAGTATGTATTTACAATTAAAAAACCATTAGATTTTATGACTTTAGAGACCTTGAAAATAAGTTCTTCCAATTCATTTTCTAATTTCCATTTCTCTTTTTTTGGACCAATTCCCCATACAGGAGGGTCCATAATAACCCCATCATACCTTTTTTCTCTATTCATCTCTCTAGAAATAAATTTTAAGGCATCTTCATGAACCCATCTAATATCAGAAAAATCATTAATAGTCATATTTTTCTTAGCCCAAGCTAACATTTTCCTCACAGAATCTACATGAAAAACTGTATTACAAATATTTTTTGCAAATAAAGATGAGGCTCCCGTATATGCAAATAAATTTAAGAATGTATCTGTTTTATTTAAATTATTAAGTATATAATCCCAATTTATTCTCTGCTCAGGGAATAATCCAATGTGCTTGTTGTTTGTAAGCTTAAGAGAAAACCTTAACATCTGATAATTAATCACCCATTCACTTGGACTACCTGATTTTAGACATTTCCATTTACCCGTTTTTGTGCCAGTAGAAATAAATTCCCAATTTGCAATTTCAATCCATTGCTGAAAAGTTTTTTCTGACTTAAAATATGCTTGAACCTCTGGTCTAATTGTAATGATAGATCCCCAGCGTTCTAATTTTTTCCCTCCACCAGCATCTATTAACTCATAATCCTCCCAACCTCTTGTATACAGACGGTTAAAAGACATTTATCTACGAGGAGTCTTTTTTCTTCCACCCATCATCTGTGCCATCCTCATTTGATTCTTAGATGGTGCTACTTTGAGCTGCCTTTGCATCTGGCTAATTTGTTCTTTCATCATACCTCCACTGTCAAATTTCTTAGCTTCTGCTAAAAGTGTTAATGATTCCTTCTTCCTACCTGTTTGGGCACATATTCCAGCTAAATGCATTCTTGCAACAGCATTATCTTGTCCTGTTCTTAAACCTAAAGACATCGCTTTCCTTAAATATATTTCACTTTCAGAAAATCCAAGCTTTTGTGTATTCAAAACTGCTTTTAATAATAAAACATATGCATGCTGCTTCTTTGGCAAAAATTGTGGGTGTTTAATCTTATTAATATATTTTGATGCTTTCTCGGTATCTCCCGTTCTCATTGAATTCAAAGCAAGCACCATATTCTCGTTCCTAAAAAATGACAAGCCAACAATACATGTTAATAATATTAAAACTATTCCCCAACCCCAATAACCATTATAAAACATCATAATAGTTGATAACAAAGACAATGTTGCAACTATGCAACGAAGAAAAAATCTAACCATAATTATTTAATTGTTGCAATACATTTCAACTCAATGGCGATTGGAGTTGGCAATGAACTAATTTCTACTGTGGTTCTACAAGGTTGATTATCCTTAAAATATTCTGCATATATTTTATTATATAAATTAAAGTCCCGCTTCATATTTACTAAAAAAACAGTAACATCAATTAATTGGTCCCAATCTGAGTCACATTCCTTAAGGATTAAACGAACATTTTCAAACACACTACGACACTGACTTTCAAAATCAAAATCAACAAAATTTTTATTCTCGTCTATGCTTAAACCAGGAACAACTGTGTCATTTTGGCTTGAACCTGATATACGAGGCCCAACACCAGATAAAAACAACAGGTTCCCTGCCCTACGGGCATGAGGATATAAACCAACAGGCTTAGGTGCTTTACTTATAGAGAACTTATTTTCAGAAGACATATTAAATTATAATATTTAAAATTTATTTATGTTAAACAAATATAACGAGTATTCAAAAAAAATTAAAGTTTTAAATCCTTTAATGCTAAATTAAGATTTGAATACTTGAATCTAAAACCTGTAGATCTAATTTTATGATTTGATATATGAACTCCATTTATTAATAATGTACTCATCTCACCAAAAATGAATCTAAAAAAAATGGCAGGAATGGCCGGTAAAAATATTTTTTTATTAATGGAATTAGCCAAATCATTTATGAATTCTCTATTTGAGGTGTTTTGAGAAATGGCATTAAATGTCCCAATTAATTTTTTTTCAATTACATGAATAAATAAAGAAATTAAATCATCAATATGAATCCATGATATAATTTGTTCGCCGCTAGCAATAACAGAGCCTAAACCAAAACGAATGGGCTTAATCATCTTTTCAATAGCACCTCCATTCTTTGTCAACACAATACCCATTCTGATCTTTGTTGTTGGAACGAAATCAGTAAATAACTCAGCAGCTGACTCCCATTCTTTTACAAGAGAAGATATGTAATCATTTCCAAAAGAGTCTTTTTCATTATATCCACTAGGATTAGATAAACTTCCGTAGCATGTTATTCCTGATGCAGAAATATAATGTTTCAGATTAGGCATATATTTTCTATAAGAAAATAACAATTTCGTAGTCTCTACGCGAGAATCTTTAAGCTCTTGTCTTCTTTTTTTTGTCCATCTTTTGTCTGCAATACCCTCGCCACAAAGATTAATTACAACCTCAACTTTATCTAAAAATTTTCTTTCTATGTTCTTTGATTTTATATCCCAAGTAATTAAATCTTCATCATTAGTTCGAGATAATATAAAAACATTATGCCCTTTATTTAAAAGCGCCTTTCTTAATTCTTGACCTATTAGACCTGTTCCACCAGCTATTAAAAAATTCATTCAAAAAATATTCTTCCATTTAACCAATCTCTATCTATAACCGCTCCTTTATACTTATAAAAATCAATAGCGACGTCATTCCAATCTACAATTTGCCAATCCATACGAGAAAATCCTTCTTTCTGTGCTTGCAGTACTAAATTATCAAATAACTTTGAACCTACACCCTGCGAACGATATTCATTTAAAACAAATAAATCTTCTAGATAGAGACATGGCCCATTCCATGTAGAATAAGAAGTATAATATAAAGCAAAACCTAATATTAAATTATTTTTTTCTGCAACTATTGCATCACAATAATGATTGGTAAAAATATCTTCTAATAGTTTTTCAGGTGTGTTCTCAACAGAAGATGAAAAACCTTCGTACTCTGCAAGTTTTATAATTAAATCCATTACAGATTGTATATCTCTTTCTTCTATTTGACGAATAATCATTATTGAACCCCCGCTAAGTTAAACCTTAACCTAATCCCGGCAGCAATATTTCCTGTAGGGTATGATGTCGCAATCTTAGGTGTATTAATAGTCTGCTCATAGTACAATGTTAATGTCAAATAACGAGACATATTATAATCTCCAGAGGCCTTAATAGAAAGGACTTGCTGACCCGCTGTGGCTTGGTTTGTATTCTCAACCACTTTTCGAATAACTGTCAAATTATCCCTATAAGAACAATCAAACCTCAGATTAACAGGACTCGCAGGTATTTTTTCAATTGGTAGTTTTACTTTTGCAAACTTATATCCAATACCAATAACCCACTCATCACCTAAAATTTCTGTAACTTGATTATTGTTTAAAGATAAGGTCGCCGATCGATCTTTCTTATATTCAAATTTTGTGGTCAACCCTTGCCCTTTAACATTCCATGTAGCATCCATACCAATAAGTGGAGAGAAACGTTCACTAATTGCAACATTTTGAATCTGACTTTCAGCAATAAAATTACTGTTTAAATCTCTAGCTGAAGCATCTCCATTATCATCAAATTCAGCAGTAAGGTTAGATTGCATGCCAGAGATACTTACGGTCGAACTATATGAATGTCTTAAAACAAAGTTTTTTAAATGTTTTTTCATAAACTTAAAATTCTTTAACCCATTATAATTAACTGACCAATTAGGTAGTGGAAGATTCTTAATTGGATCAATATTATTCTCATTAATTGCTCTCTGAGTATATGAAGTAATAAAAGCACCTAATATAACTTCTTGCTGAGTACCACCATAACCATCATAATATCCAGAATTTAAAAGAGATGAGTTCCCATTTTGTTCGCCTAAAATTTCTGAAACCTCTTTCCTGTTTTCTAAAAGAGAAGAAAAAACAGATGATTTATATCCATTACCCAAAGCACTAAAGGCAGAGTTAATAGAAACGTTTGAATATGTTAAAGTTGAGATGGCTACCTTGCTTTGACTTTCAAAAATCGATACAGAGGGGTTCCATCTAAAAAACTCATTTTGATTTTCACTAAATGTTCTTAATACTGTAAGTTCGATTGTTAAATCCTTGATTGGCTCAAGTGTAGCCCTAAAATTTAAGTTTTTTGAATGTGTATTTGTATACTGTTTATTTAAATTTTCATTTTGAACTAACCATCCATTGTCTCTTGACGTCTCAGCAATGTTATAATTTGTTTCACGACCCCAAACATTATACCTTTGTTTACCAAGTATAAATCCTGACATGCCTAAATCAAAATTTGGATTAAACCCAAGTATTCTTGACTCTTGATTATATCCCGGCAATAATGTCCCGTCAGTTAAGTTGTAAGTAGCTGAAATATTTCTGACGCTCATAACCAACCTTGCAAAAAAACTAGTAACTGGATGAACCTTACCTTTTCTCTTTTTCTCTCTTTTTTCTTTTTTCTTCTTACGTTTTTCCTTACGCTCTTTCTTTTTCTTTTGGCGAAGTTCTTTTTTAGTCATCTCAGATTCTGGTTTATCTAATTCTTCTGAAATCGACTCTTTTTGTTCTTCATCTGTTTCAGATTCTTTACCTGTTTCTTTCCTTTCATCAATACTATTAACACCTCTTCTATTTGACTTGCCTCCTTGATTAACCTTCTTGAAGAATGGAACCTTGTTGTATAAATTCGTGAAATTCATCTGACTAGTCATATTAATATTACGACTGTTTTGAACAGTATTGCCAAATTCTGTTTGAGCTAAAGGTGCCCTTTGCCAATTATATGTCGCATCATACTTAATGCTTGCATTAATCCAATCTGTTAATGGTATACGGTCTAAAGGAATAGTATAATTTATACTGTAACTATGAGTATAATCCATTGTTTTACCAAAAGTAGAAAGTTGTGATTTTATAGAATCTTGAAAAATACGATAACCATCAGGGTCCTCCTTTCGGTCAACTTGACCATCAGCTTCCTCAAAAATAGAACGATTATTCGCAGTAAAATTAAATTTTAACTTCTTTGTAATATCATATGCTAAAGCGTAATTGCGATCCCAATTAAAAAACTTCATATAAACTGGTGCAAATTCATAATCTGGAACAATATTATTTCTGACTTGACGCTCATTATATGTTCTTAATAAATTTGTCCCAAATGATATATTCTTTGGCTTAGTATAAAAATTCAATTCTCTAAACAAAGCAAACCATTTTGATTTCTTCAAAATTTTCATCTTTTTCAATGGTGTAATTGGTTTGACATCAAATGAATAATTGTAGTTCAAGCCTCCTCCCCAGGTTTTTGTCCTATCATAATTTGTATTAAAATTTCTATGAAAATCTTCAGAATAGGCATAATTTGCAGACCAATTAGATAGCCTCCAAAAATGTGGTTTTGCCCCAGCTTTTATTTCTTTACGAACATTTGTAAAATTATAAGATTTACGTTCAGTAAAATCTTGTCCCAACTTAGCCCTCTCTTTCCGAGTTCCCTTATCATACTCTTCTAGTTTAATGTCTGGGTTAAATGGGTCAAACTCAGGGTTAATGATTCCTAACGAATAGCCATAGAAAAATGGTAGTGATACTTTTGCTTGCTTTCCAAAAAATTGTCCTAACTGAACATTAGCATTAAAATCAAATCCTATTTGTTCATTTCTCTGACGATCTTGAACACGACTTTCTACTGAACCCCAATTAATACCTGAATAACTTCCTGACATGTTAACATTTGCAAAATCAGCAAATTGAACCTGCATTTGAGCAACTGCAGCAGAACCTCCCTCACTTACGAAGTCTGTTAATCTTAATTCATTAACCCATACAATTGCACATTTAGCATCTCCATCATCATCCCAATTATCAATATTGTGTGAGTCCTTATCTGGATTACGAATACCTACCATTATCATTTTTAATGCTTGTAAATTCGGACTCCCTTTTACTTTTATTATTCGTTCAGAATTAGCTGGATCTACCTTGGAGTATTCTACGACATAAGATGCTAAAGAAGAACCAGAATTAATCAAATCATTACGCTCTTTTTTTAAGTTTAATAAGTCTTGAAAAATAATTTCCATAAAATTATCTTCTGGCCATATATCAGTATCAATATTTGCCCCCCAAGGCGTAATCTTTAATGGGAATTCATATTCATAATAGTTTTCAGTATAATCCGTACCTAAACGAAAAAACAAAGTAACATCATCATTATTTAAAGGTTTTAAAGGGTCTAATTCTTCTGCATGAACAAACATTTTCAATTTTTTATATGCTCTAACATCAAACTGTACATTTCGATAAGCCGCCCTTGAATCTCCATCTTGAAGGTCACAAACCTCTAAACTTAAAGATTGTTCATTTAATAGCCTTTGAAAAGTTTGAGATGGATCAACTTCTTGAGTAATCCCTGGAGGTACTTTATATTCAATTGGAACACGTTTATCATTTTCTTGAATGTTTACTGCTCCAACATTAAACATAGTCAAATTAGGGTCTACAACGACACCTTCGCCAGGTTCCGCTAAATCATCAAAATATCGACGCCATTCACCTCTAATAAACTCCAAACGAGCAAATCGTAACACAACCTCTTCATCAAATCCTTTCAAGAACATTCTCATAAAACGTATAGATCTAAAGTCATTTATACCATTTACTTTTCTCTCAAAATCACGAATTGGTATTTTTAACTGATACCATTTTTCAATATCCCCATTACCTTTATCATATGTTTGAATGTCTGTAATAAAATTTTGCCCCACTTTCATCTGGCTAGGTCGAAGACTTACCTTATACTGAAAATAACTTTCTGTTTCTGATAAATTATTATCTTGATTTACATCTTCAACGTCTGGAGAATTCGTTCCTAACGTTGGATAACCATCAACATTAGCTGAACTAGACATTTCAGTGGTAGGTGAGTTACCTTCCATTCCATTAAACTTCTTATATCTCTCTAGAATATTTAATTGCTGTGAATCATAGTCATCATCTCTATAATAATTGTAATCATCATTTGAAGGGTCTGAGATAAGACTAGATTTAACCGATGGATCCAATACACTATTATTCTGAACCCAATTTACATAATCTGAAAAATGTATTTGTTCGTCTAAATTGTTCCAGCCATCTAAGCCAATATCTTGATTAACTCGTGTGCTAGGATCATTGTCAAATGCATTAACAACAACCTGTTGAGTTGAAACTCTAGCCCAAATAGTTGTATCTAAATTATCTTCAATTGAAGTTCCTTCTGCAGGAAGTCCATTTTCAAAGCTTTTACGTGAGTCTGGTAAAATATCTTCACTTATGTTTCCTAAATTAAAATACAAATCTCCTCCATTATGTGTTGAATTTGGATCCACATTTTCAGCATCAGTATTAAAAGGGTCCATAACCCACAATTGAATATACTCTACATTCGTTTGTTCAAAATCTGTTGTCGTTAATGCTCTCATAATACCCCCCCAACGATCTTCTGGATTTATAAAAGTCCCATCGGAATTAAAAGTATTAGTCGTATCATAATTATACATTCCTCTTTCCTTTGGGTAATAAGCAACTTCTAACATTTGAACATTTTGAATCGAACCATATTGAGGATCCCAATTTGGCCAAATATCCTTCTGATTCACTGCTCTCATCCTACTATCAGATAGTTGCGCTGGATCATCAATAATATGCTGAGGTGTAAGATTATTGCTTTGATAAAACAAGGGGTCAATCGTATACCAAGATGTTTTAGACCTCTTATAACCCTCAGACAAATCATTGTTTTCTGACTCAGGAAATAAATCAATTTGACCTTGAGGGACAGAAGCTAAATGCCAAGAAGCAATAGATTTCAAGTCAATTGTACTTTGAGCGCCCTCAAAGTCATCAATATAAGAAGTCCCATCTTTATTAATTGCCTTAGGTTGACCTGGTATTAAATGCGCAAATTCTCCCGTAAAAGAAACTGTTGATTTTTCTTTTGTAGAAATAATAGGTAAATAATCAACAAGCTTTGTTAAAAAAGGAACCTCTGTATTGTACTGTAAATCTATACCTATAATATTATTTTTAAATGGTTCACTTCCAATATCAACTTTTTGTGTTACCGGTCTCTCCATCATTCTCATCCAAGTTGCACCAAAATTCAATTTATCGCTAAATCGATGTGCAACACGTGCCCCAAATAAAGATTTAGATTGAAATCCAAAAACAGAATTACTCTCAATGGAAATTTTAATAGGTGTATTTGATTCTAAAATACCCGAGTTTAATATTTTAACACGTCCCAAATTATAATCAACAGTATAATCGACTCCCTCAGTCAATCTAAGACCTCCTGCAGTTACAGTAACAGCTCCCTCTGGCACATTTAAAGCATTCAATGGAATGTCAGATGTAATAGAAGATTCATATTCTCCCTTAAAACTAAATCTATTTTTACTTGGTATTTGCTGTGCTGCTGTTTTTGTTGAATCATATAACTCGGTATATGCCACTCTATCAATTATTACGTCAGAAACGCCAGCTTCACTTAACTTATCTGCTAAAGTTTGACCAAATGGTTCTACAGTACTAAAATAAACCCGACCATTTCTAGTATTAATAGTTCCCCCATTTTCTGCTCTATTACCATTAAATTGAATCGGTACAAAATCAAAAACACCATCAGAAAAAGGTTGGTTGTTTTGATTAATTCTATCCATCTCTAATAGAGTTACTAATTGCTTATCATCAATACCTACTATGTTTGTCCCTAAATTTTCTGAAGGAAAGAAAGGAACCATTAAAGAGGTTGCTGGATTATTGTATAATAAATCTAACCTAAATCCAACTTGACCCACTTGGTATGCTCCAATTGAATAAACATTCTTCATCATCAAATCCCATAATTTGTTCTTTGGGTTCGTAATTGTTGGTTTAAGTAACTTCAGTATCAGTGCATCTTGACCATCAATCCCATCAGTAGAAAACTCCCCTACTTGGTATGTTTCACCTCTATATGTATACTCATATGCAACAGCTAAAACCTGATCATTATTCAAAGGAAGGTTCAAAGAAATAAAACCTAACTGTGCGTTATAGGTAAATTCCTGTTCAGTTAACTTTCTTGCATTCTCTACTTTCTCATAATTAACAGCTTGTTCAAATGGACCTGGTTGAGATGCTTGACTACTTAATGAAGCAACTGAATTAACAAATGTTCTAATATTAGGTTCATCAACTGAAGCCCACTGATAAATGCCATTAGCATTATTCGATGGAAGTTCTGTTACAGAATAAGAGCCTGGGTTACCTTCACAATTAGATTCTTTTGCTTCCCCTAAATCAGTAAACCCAATGATATTTCTTGTATTATCAGTTTTGTTTGTTGTATTGGTTAACCAAACTTCAATTCGATTGATGTTTATAGTTGAATTTACTATTGGGACTGTTGACATGCCTTCATCATAATGATCTTTATAATAAAGATTTAAAAAATAATGTCTATTTGCTTCATAATTATCAGCTGTCAATTCAAATTCTTGGACTTGTGCTTTGCCTGCTACATTTATCTCCTCACGTCTACCTTTTGAAGATGCCGCAATCAGATCAACCGTGGTTTTCCCAAACTTTAATTGAGTACTAGCACCAAATAACGTTTGAGACCCTTGAATTAAAGAAGTCGGCAAATCCATTGCAACATTTCCTAGAGCAATCTTTTGGATAATCTGGTCTTCATTACCAGTGTATTCAAGAGTTGAAACGTTATCAAATTCAAATGCTGCCTGAGTGTTGTAACTAACTCCTAATTTTAATTTTGTTCCAATTTGCCCAACCAAATTCAAATTAATCTGTTGATTAAAATCAAATCGAGTAACCTTTCTTTGCCTTACAGGGATTAATGGGTTGTCATATCTAGACGAATTGACACCAAAAGACAATTCTACACTACCTTGAGGACGAATTGTAATTTGATCAGAACCAAAAAAATTTTCAAATATTTTACTGCCTATTTTAATTGGGAATTCCAATGGCTGGTTCTCTGCTGTCTGTTCCTCAATTTTTTCTTTCCAATTATCTTGTAATGCTTTTTTTCTTTCAAATTCAATATATTCATCAAGAGTCATCATAGAAGGGTTTCTAAAATTTAAATTCCCTATGGTCTCCTGAAAAACATATGTCCCTGTTGAAGGGTCATAAACAATAGATGGCTGAACTGAACTGGGATCCCCTAAATCAAAACTATGAATAGTAGTTTGAGTAGGATCATAATTATTAAAAATAGGATAAATTAATGTATCCTGTCCAAAACTTAGTGAGACAAAGAATAATAAAAAAATAAAAGTTATATGTAACTTTTTAATTATAAACAAACTATAGTATTTTCAACGCTTTCTTAATCAACTGTTCAACTGAATCTTCTCCTGACCCAATCTTATTAATTGCTTTATCCGCAGATTTTTTATCAAAACCTAAAGAAACCAATGCATTTAACGCATCAAATTGATTAGTATTGTTTGAATTGAAAATATTTTCATTTGAAAATGCCATTTTTGTCATTTTATCCTTTAAGTCTACAATAACACGTTGAGCTGTTTTCCCTCCTATACCTTTTATCCCTTGAATTGTAATAACATCTTCTGATTGAATAGCTAAAGCTATTTCTTCTGGCAATAACGATGACAGCATAAGCATTGCCGTGTTTGGACCAATGCCGGAAACTGAGACTAAATGATTAAACATTTCTCGCTCTACAATATCAGCAAAACCAAATAAAATTTGAGCATCTTCACGAACAACTAATTTCGTGTATATACGAATATTCTCTTCGGAGCCTAAAGAAGTAAAAGTATTTAATGAGATTTTTACTTCATAACCTACTCCACCACAATCAATAACTAAATCTGTTGGGTTCTTTTCTATTAATCTTCCTTTAAGTTGTCCTATCATTTTTATTTGTTTTGAGCATCTACAACTGCAACTTTAACCATATTAATTATTTCACGAACAGAAGACCCCATCTGTAAAACATGAATAGATTTTTTCAAGCCGACAAGCACTGGTCCAACAGCATCTCCTTCAATCATTTCTTGTAAAAGTTTATATGCTATATTTCCCGAAGATAAATTTGGGAATATTAATGTGTTTACCTTCTTATTAGCCAAAGTAGAAAAAGAAAATTGTTCATTCATTAACGTATTATTTAATGCAAAGTTCGCTTGAACTTCTCCGTCAATAATTAAATTTGGATCTTTTGATTTAATAATAGTAACTGCTTCAGACATTTTTTTTGCATCATCACCAATGGCTGAACCGAAATTAGAATAACTTAATAAAGCTACTCTTGGTGTAATTTTAAAACTACGAATTGTTTTTGCAACATTTGATGTTATCTCTGCAATATCTTTTGCAGTAGGATTTAGATTTATTGTTGTGTCGGCAAGAAATAATGGGCCACGTTTAGTATTTAAGATATACATACCCGCTACTTTTGTAATTCCTTTTTGAAGTCCAACCGTATGAAGCGCTGGTCTAAGAATATCTCGATAATTACGAGTAATCCCTGATATCATTGCATCAGCGTCTCCTGTTTCAACCATCATTACTCCAAAATGATTCCGTTCTCGCATTACTTGAATTGCTTCATACTCTGTAACACCTTTTCTCATCCTTTTTTTAAAAAACTCTAATCCAAATTTCACACGACGTGATTTTTCTTCTTCTGATTTTGGATCAATTATTTCAATCTCTGAAAATTCAATACTATACTCTTCAATTAAGGACTCTATTTTTTTTCGGTTTCCTAATAAAATTGGAATTGCTACTCCCTCTTCAAAAGATGTTTGAGCTGCCTTTAAAATTTTAACATTATCTGCTTCAGCAAATACTAAACGCTTAGGAAAACGTTGGGCTTTTTCTGTAATATTTCGAATTAACTTATTATCTAGCCCCAATCGGTTTTTCAACTCCATTTCGTATGCCTCCCAATCTTTAATTGGATCTAAAGCAACTCCTGAATCAATAGCAGCCTTAGCAACAGCTGGTGCAACATAATAAATCAACCTTTGGTCTAGTGGTTTTGGAATAATTTGCTCTCTACCAAAAGAAATATTCTTCTCTCCATATGCCTCAACTACTTCTTCGGGTATTGATTCCTTCGCTAAAGCTGCAATTGCCTTTACTGCGGCCAACTTCATCTCTTCATTGATCGTTTTGGCTCTTACATCTAAAGCTCCTCTAAAAATAAAAGGGAAACCTAACACGTTATTAACTTGATTAGGGTGATCTGATCTTCCTGTAGCCATTATAATATCTGTTCGAACTGAAGTTGCGTCTTTATATGAAATCTCTGGGTCAGGATTAGCTAAAGCAAAAACAATAGGATCTTTTGCCATTTTTTTTATCATCTCTTTGTCAACAAGTCCACCCTTAGAAAGACCAAGAAAAACATCTGCTTTTTTAAATGCATCAACAAATTTTATATCCTTAGTGTGATTTTGAGAGAATATTTGCTTTTGAGCATCTAGGTCTTTTCGGCCTCTATGTATTAGGCCTTTCGAGTCAAACATATAAATGTTATGAATTTTTGCCCCGAGAGAACAATATAACTTAGCACAAGAAAGTGCTGATGCACCCGCTCCAGAAATAACAATTTTAATTTTCTCTATTTTTTTTCTCGCTAATTCTAATGCATTTAACAATGCTGCAGATGAAATTATAGCTGTACCATGTTGATCATCATGCATAATAGGTATATCCAGTTCCGCTTTTAACCTTTCTTCTATTTCAAAGGCCTCTGGTGCCTTAATGTCTTCTAAATTAATCCCTCCAAAAGTAGGTGCTATAGACTTTACGGTTTGAATAAAGGTTTCAGGGTCAGATGCATCTACCTCAATATCAAAAACATCAATATCAGCAAAAATTTTAAAAAGAAGTCCTTTCCCTTCCATAACTGGCTTCGATGCTGTAGGACCTATATTGCCAAGACCAAGAACAGCAGTACCATTTGATATTACAGCAACAAGATTCCCTTTACTTGTATACTTATATACATTATCTGTATTTTTACTAATCTCTATACAGGGTTCTGCAACACCTGGAGAATAGGCTAAAGACAAATCTCTCTGAGAAGTATATGGCTTAGTTGGTATGACTTCTATCTTACCAGGCTTACCTGAAGAATGATAATCAAGTGCATCTTTTTTTCTCATTTTTGACATATTAGATTTTTGGGGCCAATAAAAATAGTAAAACCATTTGTAACAGCTTAAAAAAAGGTTAATAAGATAGTGTTTGCGTTAGAAGATGTTAGCACTAGAAAATTCTTCTTACTTTGTTTTTTTTAAAATCTCTTTTACATAATTTTCTATTGCTCCAGTCATAGATGGTGCGTTAGGCTGTGGCGCATGTAAGTCTAGTCTTAATTTATTTTTAACAATAGCATTCGCAGTTGTCGGTCCAAAGGCTGCAATAATTGTTTTATTTTGTTTAAAATTAGGGAAGTTTTTTAACAAAGACTCTATACCTCCAGGACTGTAAAAAACAAGCATATCATAATAAACATTCTCTAAATCTGACAAATCAGAAGCGACCGTTTTATATATAACAGCCTTTGTGAAACTAAAATCATTCGCTTCTAAAGTTGACGGAATAGTATCCCTTAAGATATCTGTACAAGGTAATAAAAATTGATTATTTCTATGCTTCTTTAAAACATCTACTAGATCTACTATTGTTTGCTTACCAAAAAAAATCTTTCTTTTTCTATAAGCAACATATTTTTGTAAATAGTAAGCAACAGCTTCAGATATACAAAAATATTTCATAGCATCTGGCACTTGAAATCTCATTTCTTGAGAAATTCTAAAATAATGGTCTACAGCGGTCTTTGAAGTCAAAATAACTGCAGTATGATTCTTTAGATCAATCTTCTGTTTCCTAAACTCTTGTGCTTTTATTCCTTCAACTTGAATAAAAGACCTAAAATCAATTTGAAGATTATATTTTTTTGCCAAATCAAAATACGGAGATTTTTTACCCTCTGGTTTTGGTTGCGATACCAATATAGTTTTAAGTGCCAATTTGTTTCGATTTTAATTTAAACCTCTTATTCTCAGACGAAATAACCAGATATAAAATAATATCCAATAACGTATGGTAGAATTTCGAGGGTGCAAAAATACAAAATTATGTAATAAAATGAAACCCCCTGAGTATATACTATCACAAAACTTTTAAATAACCTGTATGTATTCTCTATAAAAAATGATATTAAAATTAATTTTAATAAAAACTCTTCGGGAAAAGAAATAAGGACAAAAAATAAAGTGAAAACAAAGTAAAAAAGGCCTAGAAACTGAGCTCCGACAACTTTCATTACAACTAATTCTAACAAAAAAAAATTTTCTCCAGAAAGAATACTAACAAGATACATAAACCCTATTGGAAGAAAAAATAAAATAAAAGGAATTAATATTAAATAATATATCCCATTTTGATTACTCAAAGTATCAAAAAAAATTAATAATATAGTTATTGAAGAAACAATATAGTTAAATACTAAAAAGATTGAATCCCCTTTTTTCACTGGGTAAACATCTCTAATGTGTAGTCTCAATCCCTTAATCTTTATAAATGATTTCAACATAAGAAAATAAACATCTGTTTTAACTAACCTAGCGATAGATAAGAATAAAAAAGATAGAAATAAACCAACCACTATAATTATATTTATAGGGGCCTCACGATAAATCAATTCACCAGGGGTTTTACTTATAAAAAATAATGCTATTTGAAAAAAACACATTGATTCACACTTCTTATTTCGAATATAAGAAAGATATTATGGTAAATCTAAAACAGACAAAAAATATCACTAAATTTGTTCTTATTACACATTATTATAACAACAAATATGAAAACCGATTTATACATACATCCTGATTATTATAATATGGATAGTATGCTTTCTGAAGAACATAAGTTAATTAGAGAAGCAACAAGATCTTGGGTAAAAAAAGAAGTCGTTCCAATTATTGATGAAAACTACGAAAATGCTACATTCCCAAATCATATAATCCCTGGATTAGGAGAAGTTGGTGCTTTTGGGCCCTATATCCCTGAAAAATATGGTGGCCCAGGATTAGATCAAATTTCTTATGGTTTAATAATGCAAGAACTTGAAAGATGTGATTCTGGATTAAGATCTACTGCCTCAGTTCAGAGCTCTTTAGTTATGTATCCCATATATAGTTGGGGTAGTGAAGAACAAAAGGAAAAATACTTACCAAAATTAGCTACTGGTGAAATGATTGGCTGTTTTGGCTTAACAGAACCTGATTTCGGATCGAATCCTGGTGGTATGTTGTCTAATTATAAAGATTCAGGAGATCATGTTGTTCTTAATGGTTCTAAAATGTGGATATCTAATGCTCCATTTGCAGATATCGCTGTAGTTTGGGCTAAAAATGAAGATGGAAGAATTCATGGATTAATTGTTGAGAGAGGAATGGAAGGATTCTCAACACCTGAGATGCATGGGAAACTTTCACTTAGAGCTTCTGCAACAGGAGAATTAATCTTTGACAATGTAAAAGTACCAAAAACAAATATCCTTCCGGGTAAATCTGGATTAGGAGCTCCGTTGAAATGTTTAGATTCTGCTCGCTATGGTATTGCATGGGGTACGCTTGGAGCAGCTATGGATTGTTACGATCAGGCTCTAAGATATTCTAAAGAGAGAACACAGTTTGGGACCCCAATTGCTAGCTTTCAATTAATTCAGAAGAAATTAGCTGAAATGATAACAGAAATAACTAAAGCACAATTACTAACACTTAGACTAGGTCAATTAAGAAATGAAGGTAAAGCAACATCTGCTCAAATTTCTATGGCTAAACGTAACAACTGTGAAATAGCATTAAACATTGCTCGAGAAGCTCGCCAGATTCATGGCGCAATGGGCATTACTGATGAATATTCTATAATGCGTCATATGGCAAACCTTGAATCTGTTATCACATATGAAGGTACACACGATATTCATCTATTAATAACAGGAATGGATGTGACTGGTATTCCTGCTTTTAAAAAAGAATAAACAGAATAATATAAATTCTATTTAAATGGACTATTCAAAAATGAAACCCGAAAGTTTAATGATGAGCTATGGTTATAAACCTAATTTATCAGAGGGTTCAATTAAATGTCCAATCTTTCAAACATCAACTTTTGTCTTTGAGAATGCTATGCAAGGAAAAAAATTCTTTGAAGTGGCATATGGTCTTAGAGAAAAAGAAGAAAACGAGGAACTCGGTTTAATTTATAGTAGATTAAATAATCCTGACCTAGAAATCTTGGAAAATAGACTATGTCTTTGGGACAATGCAGAAGACTGTGCTGTTTTTGAAAGTGGAATGTCTGCGATAACTACAGCAATGATGGAATTTATGAAACCTGGAGACCTACTTTTATATAGTAAGCCTCTTTATGGAGGAACAGACCACTTTATAAACAATTTTTTAAAAAAATTAAACATTAAGGCCATTGGTTTTATGGCGAATGATTCAAAAGAAGATATTATAAGCAAAATAAATAATAGTAGCAGAAGTAATAAGTTATCTATGATTCATATAGAGACTCCAGCAAACCCAACAAATTCTTTAATAGATATTGAGATGTGCAATGAAATTAAATCCCTTTTTTCTATCGAAGAAAATCAACCTGTTTTATCTGTTGATAATACATATATGGGTCCAATATGGCAACATCCTCTTAAACACGGTGCAGATATAGTATTATATTCTGCGACTAAATACATAGGAGGACACTCCGATGTAATAGCAGGTGCTTGCCTAGGTTCAAAAGAGCTAATTAGAAGAGTTAAGGGTCTGAGAACTTTTTTTGGAAATATGGCTGGACCATTAACTGGTTGGCTTTTAATGAGGAGTCTAGAGACTCTAAAAGTTAGAATGGATCAACAGGCAAAAAATGCTGTGTATGTAGCTGATTTTTTAAAGAAACACCCAAAAGTAGAAAAGATATACTACTTAGGTGAAAAGGCAAAAAATGGGACGAATGAGGAAAAAGAATTAATTAAAAAACAATACGCTTCTTATGGTGCAATGATATCATTTGACATCAAAGGTGGAGAAAAAGAAGCCTTTAAATTTCTAGATAACCTAAAGTTAATTAAGCTTGCTGTTTCCCTTGGTGGAACAGAAAGCTTAGCAGAACACCCTAAGACAATGACTCATGCTGATGTTCTTGCTTCTGAAAAAGAAATTATGTATATTACTGATAAATTAATTCGTATTTCTGTTGGAGTAGAAAATTACAATGATTTAATCTCTGATCTTTCACAAGCATTAAATTCAATATAAACATCTATTTTTGAACTTATAAAGTTAGGCTAATGTCCTTTCTTATTAAATCTATTTATTCTTTAAGAGTATTAACCTCACGTCATCTTGTTCAACTATATTAGTTTTAAATGAATTATTGTCCAATTTTTCAAACAATATGTCGTTAGCCAAAACTTCATTACAGACATATCGTTTATTCTGTTTAATTGCATTTTTTATAAACTCATTCGTATCTAATTTTAATGTTATTTTATCTGTTATTTCAAGACCCGAATCTTTTCTGAAATTTTGAATTCGATTCACAAGCTCACGAGCAATTCCTTCAGCTCTTAATTCATCTGTAACCTTGACATCTAATGCTACAGTTAATCCATTCTCTGATTTTACTAACCAGCCAGGAATATCTCTAGCAGAGATTTCAAAATCAGAAATATCTAGCTCTATTAACTCTCCATCAATCTCTTTTGACCAAAATTTATTAGATTCAATAAAACTAATATCCTCTTTTGTCATTTCCGCAATAATATTCGAAATTGCTTTCATATGTTTGCCGTATTTTGGGCCAATTGTTTTAAAGTTAGGTTTGATACTTTTCACAAAAACACTATTATCTTCTTTCAATAATTCTATATCCTTTACATTAACCTCCGATAAAATCAAATCTTTAACATGCAAAACATTATTTTCAAATTCTGAGTCTAATACAGGAATCATTATCTTGTTTAGTGGTTGACGAACTCTTATTTTTTCTTTTTTTCTTAGCCCTAGAACTAATGATGATATTTTCTGTGCAATATCCATTTGTGCCTCCAATTTTAAATCAATAAATGATTCTTGTATTTCTGGGAAGTTAAATAAATGAACAGAATTTAACTTTGATTTTTTAGACACAGTATTTAAATCTAAAAAAAGTTGATCCATAAAAAATGGAGCAATTGGAGCAGCTATAATAGAAACTGTTTCAAGACATTTATATAATGTTTGATAAGCTGACAATTTATCTTTTTCAGCTAGTGATTCACCATTCGATTGTTTCCAGTATCTCCTTCTACACAATCTAACATACCAGTTTGATAAATGTTCTATAACAAAAGACTGTATTAATCGGCCAGATTTTGTCGCGTCATATAAAGAAAAAGCTTTATCAACCTCCTTAATTAAGGAATTTAATTTTGATAAAATCCACCTATCTATCTCAGGGCGCTCCTCATGTCTTATATCAGAAGAATTATAATTAAAATTATCAATGTTCGCATATAATGCAAAGAAAGAATATGTGTTATATAAGGTCCCAAAAAACTTTCTTTGAACCTCTAGTATCCCATCTTCATCAAACTTTAAATTATCCCACGGCTGAGCATTTGTAATCATATACCAACGAGTTGCATCAGGTCCATATTTATCAATCGTAATAAATGGGTCTACGGCATTGCCAAGACGCTTAGACATTTTTTGTCCATTCTTATCTAGAACTAAGCCATTAGAAAGAACATTCTTAAATGCTACATTATCAAAAACCATAGTAGAGATAGCATGCAATGTATAAAACCAGCCTCTAGTTTGATCAACACCTTCAGCAATAAAATCTGCAGGATATCCTATCTTATTATTTATAAGCTCAGAGTTTTCAAATGGGTAATGCCACTGAGCATATGGCATTGCTCCTGAATCAAACCATACATCAATCAAATCTGATTCTCTTCTCATAGGCAGGCCTGAACTTGAAAGTAATATGATTTGATCCATATGATTTTTATGTAAGTCTACTTTCAAATAATTCGATTCAGACATATCTCCGACTTTAAAATCAGCAAGAGGATTTACTTTCATCAATCCTGCATCTACAGATCTTTCACACTCCTTTTTCAATTCTTCAATAGATGATATGCATATACGCTCTGATCCATCAAGTGTGGACCAGATTGGAATAGGAATTCCCCAATAACGTGATCTTGATAAATTCCAATCATTTAAATTCTCTAGCCATTTGCCAAATCGACCAACTCCCGTTGCCTTTGGGGTCCAGTTTATTGTCTTATTCAATTCCATCATCCTAGTTTTATTTTGTTTTGCCTTAACAAACCAAGAGTCTAATGGGTAATAGAGAATAGGCTTATCTGTCCTCCAACAATGAGGATAACTATGAACATATTTCTCTACTTTAAACGCTTTATTTTCAGTTTTTAATTTAATAGCAATCTGAACATCAACAGATTTCTCTGGTGCAGAGCCATCATCATAATACTCGTTTTTAACATAGAAACCAGCAAATTCTTTCATATGATGAGTGAATTTTCCTTGAAGGTCTACTAACGGTGTAGGATTTTCTTTGTCATCTAAAACTAATAATCCTGGCACTCCTGCCGCTTCAGCAACTCTTGCATCGTCCGCACCAAATGTTGGAGCAGTATGAACTATGCCTGTTCCATCTTCAGTAGTCACGAAATCACCTGAAATTATTTTAAATGCTTTATCTACAGATTTATAAGGGAGTGCATATGGAAGAAGCTGATCGTATTTTAATCCAACTAGATCTTTCCCCCGACAAACATCATATATGAAATAAGGAATCGTTTTATCACCATTTTTGTAATAAGATAATTCAGATTCATCATCTACCAACCTATAAAACTTAGAAAACTGACTGTTAACAAGGCTCTTTGCTAAAACAACATTTATTGACTTATATGTATACTGATTAAATGTTTTAACTAATACATAATCAATATTTGGGCCTACCGTTAATGCTGTATTAGAAGGAAGAGTCCAAGGTGTTGTTGTCCATGCTAAAAAATAAATTTCTTGTTTCAATCCAAAAGGATTTATTTGGCCATCTTTCATCTTAAATTGAGCAACTACAGTTGTATCTGTAACATCTTTATAACAACCAGGTTGGTTAAGTTCATGAGTTGAAAGTCCTGTCCCTGCTTTTGGAGAATATGGTTGAACTGTATAACCCTTATATATCATATTCTTAGAATATAATTGAGCTATCAACCACCATACAGACTCGATATACTTAGATTCATATGTTATATAAGGATTATCCATGTCAACCCAATATCCCATCTTCGATGTTAGACTATTCCATATGTCGGTATAGCGCATTACATCTTCTTTACAAGCTTTATTGTAATTTTCAATTGATATCTTTTTACCAATATCTTCTTTTGTAATATTTAATGATTTCTCAACACCTAATTCAACAGGTAATCCATGTGTATCCCAGCCCGCTCTTCGTTTAACTTGAAACCCCTTTAAAGTTTTATAACGACAAAAAATATCTTTAATAGAGCGTCCCATAACATGATGAATCCCCGGAAGTCCATTTGCTGATGGTGGGCCTTCAAAAAAAACAAATTGTTCTCTCCCTTCTCTATTAGAAACTGATTTATCAAATACTTTGTTTTCACCCCACATTTCACCTATACGAGAGGCAATGTTAGGTAAGTTTAATCCCTTATATGTTGGATATTTTTTATTCATTATATTAAATAATTAATCAGTAAAGTTAATGATTAACGATGAAATTTTAGCAATTAATCTTTTGTTAAAAACAAATAACATAAGGACTTTAATTAAACCTTATTTTAAATCAAATTATTCTATTTAAAAACATCATTATACCTTATCCTTGTAAATTATTTTATAAGAAATACTTGTTGTCATTAATGATAACTTTTAAATTTGTTTTTTGGTAAAATATATGGGAATATACAAAGTAGGACCTTTTTTAGAAAAAATAACTTTTCCAGAAGACCTTAGAGAAAAGTTTAACATTGAGGATTTGCCTCAAATTTCTGAAGAACTTCGTCAGTATATAATTGATGTTATATCGGAGATAGGTAATAGCCATTTTGGAGCTAGTTTGGGTGTTATTGAACTAACTGTTGCTCTACATTATATTTTTAAAACACCATATGACCAACTAGTTTGGGATGTAGGACATCAAGCATACGGGCATAAAATCCTCACGGGAAGAAAAAATATATTCCCAACAAATAGAATTAGAGGAGGAATATCAGGATTCCCAAAACGTTCAGAAAGTGAATACGATACATTTGGAGTAGGTCATTCCTCAACATCTATTTCCGCAGCTTTAGGAATGGCTGTAGCTAATAGTTATAAAGGAGATAAAAAACGTCAGCATATAGCTGTTATAGGTGATGGCGCCATGACAGCAGGACTAGCTTTTGAAGGGATGAACCACTCAGGATTTGAAACAGACACTAACCTTTTAGTAATACTTAATGATAATTGTATGTCCATAGATCCTAATGTTGGTGCTCTAAAAGAATATCTTACAGATATAACAACATCGCATACATATAACAAAGTCAAAGACGAAGTTTGGAATCTTCTTGGTAAAATATCAAAGTTTGGCCCTGATGCCCAATCAATAGTTTCAAAAATATCTTCAGCTCTGAAAGGCTCACTGATTAAACAAAGTAATCTTTTTGAATCTTTAAATTTTCGTTACTTTGGTCCTGTTGATGGGCACGATGTAATTGGACTAACTAAAGTGTTAAAAGATCTTAAAGATATTCCAGGACCAAAAATATTACATTGTATTACCCGAAAAGGTGCAGGTTACAAATTTTCTGAAGAAGGAAATGCCACACAGTGGCACGCCCCAGGAATATTTAATAAGGATACTGGTGAAATTGTAAAAGTTCTTCCTAAATCTCCTCAACCACCAAAATATCAAGAAGTTTTTGGACATACAATTGTTGAGTTAGCTGAAAAGAATAAAAAAATAATGGGTATTACCCCAGCAATGCCAACAGGCTCTTCATTAAATATTATGATGGAGGCAATGCCAGAAAGAACTTTTGACGTTGGTATCGCGGAACAACATGCCGTAACCTTTTCTGCTGGGCTAGCTACTCAAGGTTTAATCCCATTTTGTAATATTTATTCATCTTTTATGCAACGTGCTTTTGATCAAGTAATACATGATGTTGCATTACAAAACTTAAATGTTGTATTTTGTCTAGACCGTGGTGGATTAGTTGGTGCAGACGGCGCCACACATCATGGAGCATATGATATTGCTTACATGCGTTGTATCCCTAATATGACTGTATCCGCCCCAATGAATGAATCGGAATTGCGAAATTTAATGTATACAGCACAACTTGAAAATGTAGGGCCATTCTCTATTAGATATCCAAGGGGCAAAGGTGTTATGAAAGAATGGAAAACCAGAATGAAATCTATAAAAATTGGTAGTGGTCGTAAAATAACTTCTGGTAAAGACCTTGCAATATTGACTTTTGGTCATCCAGGAAATTTCGCTCAAGATGCTATTAAAGATTTAGATTCATACGGTTTGTCTATAGCACATTATGATATGCGATTTGCTAAACCAATAGACGAAATGATTCTTCATGAAGTATTCACAAAATTTGATAAAATAATAACAGTTGAAGATGGTTGTTTAATGGGTGGTTTTGGATCAGCTATTCTAGAATTTATGGTAGACCAAAAATACTCTGCTGAAATTGTCCGTTTAGGAATACCTGATAAATATATACACCATGGCACTCAACCAGAATTATGGCAAGAATGTGGATTCGATACAGAAGCAATTACAAAAACAATTAAATCTATGTTATCTATTAAAAATAACAGAGAAAAAGAGAGTATTAATGCATAATAAATAATATCTTACAAATAAAAAACTAAAAACCTATGAGAACAAAAATTATAACTTCAATATTTATCCTTTTTTCAATAACAACATTACTATCTCAACTTAATGAAGGGCATATTAAATTTGAGATAGATGCAAGCGCAAATACCCCAGAGATGGAAATGGCAGTTGGAATGATGCAAGGCAGTACTATGGATATCTATTTCTCAAAAAACAACTCTCATTCTGAACTTAATATGGGAACGATGATGAAAGTGAATACAATTGTACTAGGGGAATCAGGGGATGTTTTAGTCTTAATGAGTGGAATGATGGGTAATATTGCAACTCCAACAAGTTTAGATGCTTTAAAAGAAAAAGCTGACTCAAAAGAAGCACCTAATTTTGATATTGAATTAACAAAAAAAACAAAAACTATTGCTGGATATAAATGTAGCAAAGCTATTATGATTAATGAAAATGGGGATGAGATGAATATTTGGTACACATCTGATATTGTTGTGAACACAAAAGGTCAAAGTTTTGACTATGAGAAAATTCCTGGATTCCCTTTAGCATTTGAAGCTAATGCAAATGGATTATTACTTACTTTCTCAGCTGTAGAAGTAATAGAAGGATTAGATAAAGAGAAGAAAAAAGAAGTTTTTTCTATAAATATTCCAGAAGGGTATAAAGAAATGAGCCCAGATGAGTTAAATAAAATGGGAATGTAAAAAACCCTATTATTTTTTAAACACTTAATTTATTTCGCGCTGCTTTCTGCTCTGCAGGAGTTGGTTTAGAAATCCAGTTATTTGAGTAAGGGAATATAAACTTAGAATCATTAAGTTTTTTTACGCTGATTTTGCCATCTATATATTTTGCTAAGGCTTTATATGCCTTATTATTTTCCTTTTGAAGTACAAGTAATGTTGAATTCATAGCTGCTCTTACAGCAATGGGGACTCCCCCTCCTAATTCAGCCCAATGGCCACTTAAATATAAATTCTCAACAGGTGTTTTGTAATGAGCAACCTTAGCCTTCATATTAGCTTTCCCTGGTCTCGCTCCCATCATTGTTCCACCACGATTGCCCGTGTAACGCTCATGAGTTATTGGAGTAGCTATATCTAAATATGCTATATTTTCCTCTAATTTTATGTTTAATTCGTCTTCAATTCGCTTAATTAATTGATCGGCTATTTCATGCTTCAATTTACGATATTCATCTCCTCTTACTACCTTTCCGTCTTCGTCAAATTCTGTCTTCCACCTATCATAATGATCAATAAAACCAGGAATAAATATCGTTAAAGTCCCCTTACCTTCAGGCGCTAAAGTCTTATCTCTTGTTGTAGGAGCAAGCATGTGTATTCCACTAGTTAATGGATTACCATTACCATGATCTTCTCTAGATAAAGTAGGATCTTGATTTGCTAAATAAATCATTTCTTCATCAAAACCTAAGCTCTCCGCAGTACAATTTAAACCAATATTTAATGTGACAGCTGATGCATATAATTCAGCATTTCGCAAATTATCAATCCTTTTTTGAGAAATTATTCCTTTAGGCAACATCTTCTCATATAAAGTCTCTACGTCGCACGCAGCAATAACATATTTTGATTTAATCTCATACTCTTCACCGCGATAATCACATTTAACACCTATTGTTTTTTTATCTTTCACAAGGATTTTTATAACACGACATTTAAAAAAAACATCATTATTGAATTCTTGAACTACATGATTTAGCCACTCTGCAAACCTCTGGCTTCCTCCTTCTGGAGGAGTCTGAAAATCTTCAATATAGGCCCAAGCTATTGGTATTAAACAAGATAATAAATCTGGCTCTGCAGCAAAAAGTTGAATCAATTTCTCTTCTGAAAAATACTTCGCAAGTCCTTTCTTTAGCCCTTCATCTCCATGATAACTAATATGTGGTATAAAAGGAATAGCAAAATTTAACATCTTCAAACCACGAATAGCTTTCTCAAACAAATTCATAGTATCCATTGTTCGACTTATATTACTATAATTTTTAAATGATTTTGAAATACGTTTTGCATGTTTAAAGAACCTACGGATACCTTTTTCATCTTTCGGGAAATCTTTAATCAAATCATTCATAAAGTCATCCGGAGTATTTGTGATCAAGTAATTTACATCTCCACCACGATATCTCCTGATTTTTTTCTGAACTACAGCCCTAGGATAATCATTTCCTATTGATTTAAAAACTTTTGTTACATATCCATTTGGGCCACATTGATTTAGCCAATGTATTGCAGAATCAAAACGAAAATCTTTTCGTCTAAAACCAGCAAGATAGCCACCTGGTCTAGCATCCATTTCTAATAAACAAACGCTCATACCAAAACGACTATATAGAGCTGCAGATGTTAGGCCACTTATACCGGCCCCAATAATTAATACATCATAGTTGTCTTTTAACTGCAGCTTCTGCATTTTTGAAATTTATTGGAAAGATAACAAAAGGAATTGCTAAATAAAAAATGATTTTTTGCAAAAAAATTGTACTTTTCTATTTAGACTAACTCAATTCACAAAAAAATGAAAAAATTATACAACATTAAATTATTAATAAATTGTTTTTTGTTCTTATTCATTACAGCACTAGCAAGTTGTGATTCAAATAATCATTCAAGATCACACAATGATGATTATGAATATGATGATGAATATGATGATGAATATGATGATGAATAT
>CEUK01050804.1_pt1 | contig 62667 bp, 43 predicted proteins | sample 356451 | NCBI WGS metagenome assembly CEUK01 (sample SAMEA2622843, study PRJEB7988) | marine metagenome | isolation source: saline water (ENVO:00002010), including
TGAAAGTTCAAGAACTGGACTTCCTCTAGTTAAAAAAGCATAAGTAAAATTACTTATGATAAAAAAAAGGGACTTTTTTGGTCCCTTTTTTTTTTGGTTTTTTTAATTAAAGTTTGAATCATCAATCCCTTCATTAATAATAACTTCATTTAAAATAGCTTTTATTATTTGACTTCCTTGTTCAGTAATTACTGAAATAGAAGTGTTTTTAGGTAAAGTAAGATTTTTAAAGCTAGTGTAGTTTGAATACTCTATAATATTTTGCATTCCATCTTTTTGAAAGACTTCCTTTACAAGGTGTCCTGACTTAGTACTAAAAAACATACTTTTTTTATCACCTTGTTTGTTAGTTCTAATTACTTTATATGTATCTACTCCATTAATTACTTCAATCTCTTTTAATTCAAACTTATTTCCCAACTCGTCTCTAGAAAGAATAGGGTACAACAAAAAATTTTCAATTTCTTTTTCGATGTCAGCTGAAGAAAGTACTCTTTCTCCTTGCATTCCAGACATTGATGCCTCAGAACCATTATATTTCATTCCCTGTAATTCTCCTAACATTTTTGCTTTCATACTCATAAAAAAATTATTCGGTTTTTTATAACCCTGAGTTAAATTAATTTTCATTGGAGCTCCTTGAATTTCCATTTCAGATTTTAAAATTACGTCACTCCATTGGTTCATATTTTCCTTCCCCCCTAAAGCTTTAATATTATTTTCAATAATAGATTCAACGGTAACTTTATCGTCGATAACCTTTTTTTCCATGTTTATCATCTCTCCTTGATAATCAAAAAATGTTATTTTATTATCAAATGTTTGTAGGTTATTAGATATGTCTTTATTACCAACAACGATAATGTTACAATTATCTGGCTTTATATACTTTTGAGCTACAATGTAAATATCCTTTGCTGAAACATCATTTAAAGCTTTTAAATAATTTTTGTAATAATTTTTGTCTAAATCATTCATTTTTATATTTAAAGCCAATTGAGCAATTCTAAATGGACTTTCAAGTGCTCTAGAAAAACTTCCCGTCATGTAATTTTTAATAACATTTAATTCTTTTTCAGTAACTAGTTCTTTTTTCATTTTATTCAATTCATGAATAAATTCTACAACAGCACTATCTGTAACTTCATTTCTAACGTCTGCGTATGCTGAAAACTCACCAATATATTTATCAGAGGATATTCTTGACCTTGCTCCATAGGTATATGCTTTATCTTCCCTTAAATTTTGCATTAATCTACCAGAAAAGACACCACCCCCTAAAATACTATTCATTACTTGACACGTAATTTCATCTTTTGACCCTGGTTTTAAAACTATTGGATATGTTACTTTTATTGTTGATTGAACAGCACCTTCTTTATGAACAAAAGCAACTTGATTTTTCTCTGGAGCTGTACAATCAATAATTTCTTCCGAGAGAATCTTTTTTTTCTTCCATTTTTTAAAGTATTTATCAGTAATATTTTTAGCTTCTTCTAGTTCAATATCACCTACAATTACTAAATATGAAATATTTGGTTTGAAATACTTAGTATAAAGATTTTTTACGTCTTTTAATTCAATGTTATTTATAGTTGTTTCATTTATTAATTCGCCATATGGATGATTTTTTCCATAGTTCAATAAATTACTTATGTTATTAGAAATTTGTTGAGAATTACTTTTTTGACTTTCAAGCCCTGATAACATCTGTTTTTTCGATTTATTAAACTCATTCTTTGAAAAAACAGGATTTATTATAATATCATTTATTAATTCTAATAAGGTTGTTTGATGTTTTTTAAGAGAAGATGCAAAAATACCATCAAGACCATTAAAATTAATTGTTGCTCCAATGTAATCTGTTATTTCATCAATTTCTGCTTTACTTTTTGTCTTTGTCCCTGTTCCCATCATCATTGAAAGTATGTCTTTTGTGCCAGTTTTTTCTTTTTCTAAAAATGGTATAAAATCAGGGACTAAATAAAATGACACAACAGGTTTTTTATGATTTTCAACTAGAATAACCTGTAATCCATTTTTTAATTTAAACTCTTGATAATCACCAATTTGAACTTCCGGAGCTATTCCAGCTTTTGGAGCTTTTCTTCTAAATCCATGAATTTTTTCCCATTCAACTTTTCCAAGATCTATATTAGTAATGTTTTGATCTAATTTATCTGCAATGACTCCTAAATAATCGTAATTTCTTTTCTTCTTTTTTGTCTCATTTTTTAGTTGATCTCTTAAACTAATTAGTTTATTGGTATCAATTTTTTTAGATAAATAAATTTCAGAGAGCCAATCTGTCTGAAAATTAAAATTATTTATATGTTGACTTATAACGTTTTCAATACATTGCCAACCTTCAGCATTAAATCCTTTTTGATACTCATATTTTCTACTATTTTCTTTCTTCACCTTCTTTTTTTCTGTGAATTGTAAACAAGATTTAATTTCCTCAATGATAATTTTTGAATTGTTAGTTTTTTCTTGACTGTATGTATAAAGTGTGATAAAACTTAAAACAAATAATAATTTTTTCATAATTAGTTTTTTTATTTTTTAGGTAAATAATAGAGGGCAACTCTATTTTCTTTAGTATAGTATTTTTTGGCAGCATTCATTATGTCTTCTTTTGTCACTGCTAAATATTTATTTATTTCATTATTAATTAAATTTGCATCACCAAAGAATAAATGATAATTAGCCAAACTTTCTGCAACTCCATCCATTCTTGAATTAGAATTTATAAAATCACTCTCTATTTGATTTTTAAGTTTTTCTAATTCTTTGTCAGAAATCAGAGTAGATTTCAGTTTTTCATATTCAATGTCCATTAATTGTTCTATTTCTTTAGGATTTTCTCCAGAGTTGGCCATTGCAAAAGCTAAGGTTAAACCAGGATCTTCAAGATTAAAAGTAAAAGCTCCAGCGTACACACACTTTTGACTTTTTTCTACTAATTCAACATTAAGCCTTGAACTATTTCCATCAGATAATAATTTATTCAACATGTCTACAGCATAAAATTCTTTGGTTCCTTGAGCAGGTATACTAAATCCATGAATTACTGCATCTAGTTGAATATTATCATATATGGTATCTCTTATTTCTTTATTTTTTTTTGATTCAGTTATTTTAGGTCTTGGAATTTCATGATTTCCTTTTGGAATACTATTAAAATATTTGTTAACTAATTGAGTTGTTAGTTCTATATTTATATCCCCAGCAATTGATAAAACTGCATTATTTGGCACATAAAATGTTTCATAAAATTCCATAAATTCTTCTTCTGTAGCGCTATCTATATGATCCATTGATCCTATTACTGTCCATCTATAGGGATGTTCTAAATAAGCTCTTTTCATCATTTCCTCAATCATTGTTCCGTATGGTTGATTATCAACTCTTTGTCTTTTTTCTTCTTTAACTACTTCTCTTTGAGTTTCAATACCAATTGGCTCAATTTTAGCATGTAACATTCTTTCAGATTCTAGCCATAAACCTAATTCGAGTTGATTAGATGGAAGAACTTCGTGGTAATATGTTTTGTCATTAGAAGTATATGCATTGTTTGATCCGCCAGAATTTTCTATGTAATCATCAAATTCCCCCCTGGCGATATTTTCTGACCCCTCAAATAATAAATGTTCAAAGAAATGAGCCATACCAGTTCTTTCTGGATTTTCATTTTTTGACCCAACATGATACATAACTGAAATTGCTACAATTGGAGTTGAGTTGTCTTCATGTAAAATAACGTGAAGTCCATTATTCAATGTAAATTCTGTGAATTCAATTGGTTTAATTTGAGAATAGCTAAAACTTATTGAAAAAATTAAAAAGAAAATGAAATTTTTCATAATGATTTTTATTTAAATTAATCTGATAATTGGGTGAGCAAATATAAAAATATTATCGATATTTGTTTTGGTTATTAATATAATTTTAATATAAATTGTCTAGAAAAAATTTTTCATTAAGTGGTATGCCTGACTTTTCTTCTTCTGAGGTTAAGAAGAGAGAATATGTTTTTTCTATAATGAAAATAATATTTGAGAAATATGGTTTTTCTCCACTTGAAACACCTGCTATTGAAAAAAGAGAGACATTAATTGGTAATTATGGATCTGAAGGAGATAAATTAGTGTATCAGTTACTTAAAAGTGGAAATTTTATCTCAAAGGTTGATGAAAAAAAAATATTAAGTAAGGATGTTAATTTTATTGCTTCTCTAGTTTCTGACAAAGCTTTAAGATATGATTTAACTATACCTTTTGCTAGATATATATCATCTAACCAAGCTAATATTACATTGCCTTTTAAACGATATCAAATTCAAAAAGTATGGCGTGCAGACAGACCTCAAAAGGGAAGGTTAAGAGAGTTTACTCAGTGTGATATTGATGTTATTGGAAGTCAGTCTATTTGGCTAGAATCTGACCTAATTAAAATCTGTGATGAAGTGTTTATGTCTTTAAATCTAAAAAACGTAGTTTTAAAACTAAACAATAGAAAAATTTTAGAAGGATTATATGAATATTTAACACCAAAATTTTCTTTTATTGAATTTTGTATTTCATTAGATAAAATTGAAAAGTCTGGAATTGATGTTTTTTTGTCTTTTTTAGAAAAAAATATGGTCTCAAAAAAGAGTATTTCTATATTTAAAAGTTTATTTAGTAAATCTATTTCATCTAAAGACTTTAAATCACAATTCTCAAGTTTATTTAATTTTAAAAACCAATTAATAGAAGAAGGTAAAAATGAAGTTTATAATCTTCTTGCAAAAATATCTGGATTAAAAAATTTAACAATTGAAATTGATTTCTCATTAGCAAGGGGACTTGATTATTATACAGGAATGATATTTGAAATTAAATCCAATGATATAAATATTGGAAGTATTGGTGGGGGAGGTAGATATGATAAATTAACTACTTTATTTGGTAATAATGTTGGTAGTGGAGTTGGTTTATCTTTTGGAGTGGAAAGAATTTTAATTTGTTTAAATGAATTAAATCTGTTTCCAAATGATTTAGATTTCTCACTTGATGTTTTATTTGTTAATTTGGGAGAAAGAGAAGCAATTTTGTCTCAATCTTATATTGACAGTTTAAGAAATAGTGGGATAAAATGTGAACTTTATCCGGATAATGTAAAACTAAAAAAGCAAATGTCATATGCTAATAAGAAAAACATTGATTTTGTTGCTTTGATTGGAGAAGATGAATTAAAAACTAATAAAATAACCCTCAAAAATATGATTAATGGTTCTCAGGAAATTATTTCTGTAGAGGAAATGATAAAAAAAATAAAAAAATGAATAAATTTTTTGAGTTAGGTAAAAATTTAAATTTAGATGAAATTTCTAAGCTTTTATTTGAAAACAAAAAAATAAGATTATCTAAAAAAACAGAAAATAAAATATCTAAATCTCGATATTTTCTAGAAAAAAAAATTACAGCTTCATCTGAAAAAATATATGGAGTTAACACTGGATTTGGTTCATTATGTGATACTCAAATAGATAAAAAAGATATTAAGGTTTTACAAGAAAATTTAATTCTTTCTCACTCATGTGGAACTGGAAAGGTAATTCCTAAAGAAATAGCAAAGTTAATTTTATTATTAAAGATTAATTCTTTGTGTTTGGGCTATTCTGGAGTCAGATTAAGTTTAGTTAAGCAATTAATATCTTTTTACAATAAAGATTTAATACCAGTAATTTACGAACAAGGTTCATTAGGTGCTTCCGGAGACTTAGCTCCGTTAGCACATATGTCATTACCGCTAATTGGAAAAGGTGAGTTTTATTATAAAAACAGTATTAGAAAATCAAAAAAAATACTAAAAAATCAAGGATTAGAAACCTATAAATTATCTTATAAAGAAGGATTAGCTTTAATTAATGGAACACAATTTATGTTATCATATGCTATTTGGGGATTTTTAAAAAGTATAAAACTAAATAAGTTTTCTGATTTAATAGCATCTGTATCCTTAGAAGCTTATTCTTGCAGAATAGATCCATTTTCAAAATTAATATCCTCTGTCAGGCCACATCAAGGTCAAATCGATACAACAAAGAATATTTTAAATAATTTAAGAGGAAGTAAAGGAATTTTTTTTAACGACGATTTTGTTCAGGACCCTTATTCTTTCAGATGCATTCCTCAAGTTCATGGTGCATCTAAAGATGTATTAAATTATTTTAAAAAAATTATTGAAATTGAAGTTAACTCAGTAACTGACAATCCTATTGTTTTTGAAAAAGATGAGAAAATAATCTCTGGTGGTAATTTTCATGGTCAACCATTAGCAATGGGTATGGATTATTTAGCAATCTCTTTGAGTGAACTAGGAAATATTTCTGAGAGAAGAGTTTTTAACTTAATTTCTGGAGAAAGAGGCCTTCCTAAATACTTAATTAAAAATTCAGGACTTAATTCCGGTTTTATGATTACTCAATATACATCTGCCTCTATTGTTAGTCAAAATAAACAGTTGTGTACTCCTGCCTCTGTTGATAGTATTGTATCTTCAAATGGTCAAGAAGACCATGTTAGTATGGGTGCAAATTCTGCTTTAAAGCTATATAGAGTAGTAAACAATTTGACTACAATTTTGTCAATTGAATTAATGAATGCAACTCAAGCTTTTCAAATAATAAATAAAAAAAGTTCTAAAAAGATTCATTCTCTAATTAAGGAATATAGAAAAGTAGTTCCATTTATTGAAAAAGATACAGATTTGTATAAGTACATATCAAAAGGGGAGGATTTTATTATCAATAAGATTTAGATTATCTTATTTAATAATATTTCCAATTAGTATTTTTAGCACTGCATATGTAGGAATTGCTAATAACATCCAAACAATTCCTCCTAACATTCCAGCTGATAAAACTATAGTAAATATTTCTAATGGATGAATATTTAAAATTTTGGAAAAAATCAAAGGTTGGAAAATGAAATTGTCAGATGTTTGTATAATACTAAAAAGGATTAAGGTTTTTAATAATAGAGCTGGAACAATATCAATATTTTGAGTAGTAGTAATTATAATGATTGCTGCAAAAGAAAAACCAATAATTGGTCCTATGTAAGGAATTAAATTAATAATTGCAGCAAAAAGAGCGATTATCCAAGCATGTTCTATATTTAAAAATCCCATTCCAATTCCATAACAAGTAAATAGAACTGACAACTGAGTAATGAGACCTATAAAATACCTTCGTAAATAATATGTAATTTCAATTAATTTTTTATCAGTATTTTTTGTGTATTTAGAAATAAATTTCGAAAAATTATTTTTTATTAATTCAGCATCTTTCAGTAAAAAAAAAGTAATAAAACAAATTGAAAAAGTAGCCATAAAAATATTTCCTAACAGGCTAAAAGTTTTTGCGAATATACTTGTAAATGAGGTGAAATTGATGAGAGAAAAAAGTTCTTCACTTTTTATGTTTCCATTAATATTAAAATTTTTTAAAAAACCATTAAAATCTGAAATACTATCATCCATATATTTTTGAAAACCTTTGTAATCAATTTTACTAATTGTTTCAATTTCATCTATAATTAAAGGATATCCAATAAACCCAATTACAAAAATTATAAGAAACACAATTAAAAGACATATTAGTGAAGAAAAAACTTTATTAATTCTTTTTTTTTGTAAGTTGTTTTTAAGGGGGGTTAGGACAATTGCTAAAATAATTGATATGAATAAGTAGGCAAATAAAATACTTAGTTTCCAAAAAAGAAAAATAAATAGCAGGACTAATATTACACCTATAAAATTAGCAGAAATGTTTTTCATAAATCAAATTTAGTTATAAGTCATTACATATTCTATTATATTAGCTCCCATTTTTAATGCTTGCTCTCTTTTTTCAAACGAGTTTTGGTGAACATTAGCATCTTCCCAACCATCACCTAGATCACACTCATATGTATATAGACAGATGAGTCGCCCTTGTTTAATTAATCCAAAGGCTTGTGAATTTTTATTATCATGAGCATGTATCTTGGGTAAACCATTTTTAAATTTATATTTCATATTATAAATTTTATGATTTTTAGTTATTTCTATAAAATCTAGTTCAGGAAAAACTTTTTTCATTTCAGACCTGACGTAAATATCCATTCCATAATTATCATCAATGTGAAGAAAACCACCACCAAGTAAATAATTTCGTAGATTTTTAGATTCAAATTCATTAAAATAGACATTTCCATGGCCTGTCATATAAATAAAAGGGTAGTTGTATATTTCCGTACTTCCCACTTCTACAATTGCATATTCAGGATTTATATTTGTATTTAAATTTTCATTACAAAATATAGCTAAATTTTTGAGAGAAGAGGGATTAGAGTACCAATCTCCCCCTCCTTGATATTTCAATACAGCTAGTTGATAGTTATTTTTCTTTAAATAAACAAAGCTGTTAAATAGCAATAGTATTAAAATAAAGTATATTCTATTCATTTTCTGAAATTAAAGTGTAACATGCGACAATTGCTGCAGTATCTGTTCTTAATCTATTTTTACTTAACGAGACAGACAAAAACTTTGCATCGTTAGCCATTTTGATTTCTTTTTTTGAAAAATCTCCTTCAGGACCTATAACAATACATGCATTATTATATTTTAGTTTTTTTATAGTTTTTTTATCAGAGTCTTCTTTGCAATGAGCGATAAATTTGTGTTTAAATTTATTTGTTTTTACAAATTTTGAAAAATCAATCATCTCACAAATTTCAGGTTTGAAAGTTCTTAATGATTGTTTCATTGAAGAAGTTGCTATTTTTTTAATTCTATCAATATTGATTTTTGTTCTTTCAGATTTTTCACAAATTATTGGAGTTATTATATCAACTCCAATTTCAGTTGCTTTTTCAATAATCCACTCAACTCTATTTCTTTGTTTAGGAAAAGAAATAGCTAGTTCAACCTTTTTTTTTCTTAATTCTTGATGAGATTTAATTATTTTAATATCAACTTTTTCTGTTTTAATTTTTTGAATTTCACATTCATATAAAAAACCATTTCCGTCCGTAATAAAAATTATATCATTTTTCTTTTTTCTAAGAACTTGGGAGCAATGTTTACTTTCTTCTTTATTTAAGTAAAGTGTAGAAGCTATATCTTTTGAGTAAAATAATTGCATTCAAATTTAATTTTTGAATATTGGACCACCTAATATTATATTATCATTAGAGTGTTTATTGAACTTTTTAAAATTATTATTAAATAAAATAGCTAATTTTTGGGCTTGTTTTTTATAATTTTCTTTATTATCCCATGTTTTCCAGGGTTGTAAAATCTCATCTGGAACATTAGTACAAGATTTTGGTATTTTTAAGCCAAAAATTTCGTCAGTTATATATTCTTGTGTGTTCAAATCGTTATTTAATGCAGCATCAATTATTGCTCTAGTATGATTTAATTTAATTCTATATCCCAAACCATACGGGCCAGAAATCCAACCTGTATTAATTAACCATACATTAACATTATTTTCTTTAATTTTTTTTGAAAGCATTTTAGCGTATATAGTTGGATGTAATGGCATAAAAGGTGCGCCGAAACAAGAAGAAAATGTAGCTTCTGGTTCTGTTACACCATCTTCAGTACCGGCAACTTTTGCAGTATATCCAGAAATGAAATGAAACATGGCTTGATTAGGATCTAACTTTGAAACTGGGGGAAGAACACCAAAGGCATCAGCTGTTAAAAAAAATATATTTTTTGGAGCTTCTCCTAATGATGGAAAAGCAATATTTTTTATATAGTGAATAGGGTAACTAACTCTGGTATTTTCAGTTTTTGAGCTGTCATTAAAATTAATTTCATTTGTTCCTTCTTTGAAACAAATGTTTTCAAGAAGAGCTCCACTTTTTATAGCAGAATATATATCAGGTTCTTTTTCACGTGATAAATCAATACATTTTGCATAACAACCTCCTTCAAAATTGAAAATTGAGTTTTCGTCCCAACCATGTTCATCATCTCCAATTAATTTTCTTTTTCTATGTGCAGATAAGGTGGTTTTTCCAGTTCCAGAGAGACCAAAAAATAATGCAGTATCATTATTTTTACCAATATTGGCTGAGCAGTGCATGGATAATACATTTTTTTTAGTAGGTAATAAAAAATTTAAAACAGAAAATATTCCTTTTTTTATTTCTCCTGTATAGGCTGTGCCACCAATAATTATTTCTTTATTTTGAAAGCTTATAATAGCAAAGTTTTCTTTTCTTGTGTTGTCTTTATTTGGATTTGCTTTAAAGGTTGGTGCACAAATTATAGTCCAGTCAGTTTTAAAATCTTTATCCTCTTTATCAACTCTTAAGAACATATTGTACGCAAACAAACTAGCCCATGCAGTTTCAGAAATTACAGTAATATTTAGTTTATATTTTTGATTTGCGCAAGCAAAACAATTTCTTGCGTAGATTTCTTTTTTTGAGTTTAAATGCTGTAAAATTTTATTTTTTAAATTAATAAAATTTTCTTCACTGAAAGGTTGGTTTATGTCTCCCCACCAAACTTTATCCTTTGTCTCACTATCTTTTACAATATACCTGTCTTTTGGAGCTCTTCCGGTAAACTTACCAGTATCAACTGTTATGGCTTCTAGATTTGTTTTTTTTGCACTACCTTCTAGAAGGCAAATTTTTTCTATTTCACTAGGGGATAAATTCCACTTAACATCTGTATTTATGTTAAGTTTGTTTAAAATAGCTGTCATTTGTTTTTTTTATATTAAAAAATTAATTGATTTTAATCAATATTTAATACTTACATGGTAGCTAAATTATAATAAATATTTAGTTAGTTTATTAAAAAAAATATTATTTTTCAGAAAATGAAAAACATTCTTGTTATAGGTACCGGTAGATCATCAAGTGTTTTGATTGAATATTTATTAAATTACTCTCAATCAAACAATTATTTTGTTACCGTATTAGATCAATTTGAAAATGATTTTTTAAGACAATTTCAAACTTTCTCTAATTTTAAAAGTCTAATTTTTGATATTCATAATGAAAAATTAAGACACAAAGAAGTAAAAAAATCTGAATTAATTATCTCAATGTTACCCGCAAGATTTCATACCTTAATTGCTAAGGATTGTTTGTTTTACAAAAAAAATCTTATTACCGCTTCTTACGTTTCTGAAGAGATGAATTCTTTTAATAATGATGCTATTAAACAAGGTATATTAATGCTAAATGAAATTGGTTTAGATCCTGGAATTGATCATTTATCTGCTATGAGTATTATTGATTCATTAAAAAGTAAAAATTATAATATAATTTCATTTAAATCATTTTGTGGTGGATTAATAGCACCTGAGTCATGTGATAATCCATGGGGATACAAATTTACTTGGAATCCTAGAAATGTTGTTTTAGCCGGATGTGATGGTGCTAAATATTTAAAAAATGGAAATATCAAAGAAATACAATACGATCAAGTCTTTAAAAATTTAGAAACAGTAACAATTCCTAATTTTGGAGATTTTGAATCTTATCCAAATAGAAATTCTTTGCATTATATAGAAAAATATAATTTAGAGGGTATTCAAACTTTAGTTAGAGGAACTATGAGAAAAAAAGGTTTTTCTTCTGCATGGGACTTTCTAGTGGAGAATGACTTAACCAATTATGAAGAATCTGAAAAAATGTTTTCCAAAAATAATTTTGTAAAAAAATTAAATAAAATTGACGATAAATTTATTTTAGAAAAAATAAACTATTTAGACATCAACCAATCAGATTTTTTAAAAGAAAATTCTAATGGTAAAAATTTACAAAACATTTTAGAAAAAAAATGGAAACTAAAAGATAATGATAAAGATATGATTGTAATGCAGCATAAATTTGAATTTGAATCTGATATGAACAAGAAGAGACTCTTGAGCTCAATGGTAGTCATTGGTACTGACAATATCAGAACTGCAATGGCAAAAACTGTTGGTTTGCCGATATTTTTTGCTGCTAAGTTAATTTTAGAGCGTAAAACTTCAATGAAAGGAGTTAGAATTCCTATTTATAAAGAGCTCTATATTCCTATACTGAAATCTTTGGAAGAAGAAGGTATTAATTTTATAGAAACAATTGAGGAAATTTAAGTTATTTAGTTTGTATTAGGCAAAAAAGAATAATCTCTAGCATATTCCATCATTTGTGTCTCAAAATCATCAGGATATTCTATTTTAACATCAATTATCTCATTATCTTCAATTACTAAACTATACTTAGGATTAATAAACCCACCATAAGGAGCACTATTAAACTTTTTAGATCTATTCAATACTTCTTCGTGAATCTTTCTATCAACTTGAACTCCATAATTTTCAACTAATTTTTTTCCAGCTTCAAAATCTCCTTCAGATGTGATTCTTTGAATTTCTCTCAACAATTGACCAAAAATATTTTGTAATTCTTTGTAATCATTTATTATAAAAAAAGTTTTTCCATCTTTAGTTTTCTTTTCAATTACATTATTTTGTTGACCTTTTTTATAAGCCCATGCTGCTACTAGCTGTCTATTCCTCATGTGGTCTTGTTCAATATTATCTCCTAGTTCTATTCTTCTCAATTGAAGCATTAAACCATTTCTGATATATGAATCATAATGAGCTTTACCGCACTCCATAGATTCCATTAAACCAATTTCAATGAGTTTGTTATTCATCATGTAGTACAAACCAACTAAATCAGCTCTTGCTTCTTCAAGTGTTGATTTATAGTTTTTTAAGGTTTCTTTAGGTGTTCCAACACCTTCATTTATTTTTCCAGATGCGTGACCGACTACTTCATGAAGTAATGTTCCTAATTTACTTGCTTTATTACCATATTTTTTTGCTCTTTCCATTTCTTCATCAGTATAACAAAATTCTTGCAAAAAACCACCTCCTGAGGCAGCTTCGCTATAAGCAGAAATAATATTACCCAAGCTTACTGATTTTGATCCTTTTTCAGTTCTAATCCAATTATTATTTGGTAAGTTAACTCCAATTGGGGTTGAAGGAGATGCATCTCCAGATTCCATAGCTACTGAAACTACTTTGTAACTTACCCCAACTACATTTTCTTTTTTATGTTCATCCATAATACTCGAGTTATCTTCAAACCACTGAACATATTCATTAATTACCTCTGTTGTTTTAGATGCTTCCAAATCTTTAATTTGAACAATTGATTCATAAGCTCCTTTTCTTCCAGCAGCATCGCCGTAAACTTCTACAAAACCATTGATCCAATCAATGTCAGTTTGATTATTAACCCATTGTACGCAATACTCATCCCATTTGTAGATATCTCCTGTTTTGTAATATTCTATTAAAAGATCAAACGATTTTTTTTGATCTTCATTTTCAGCTACAGATTTAGCTTTCTCAATCCAAAAGATCATTTTGTTTAAAGCTTCTCCATACATTCCATCAACTTTATATGTTTTCTCAAAAACTTTACCATTTTCTTTGACTAATTGAGAATTTAGTCCATATTCAGGTGCTCTTTCTTCAAATTCTTTTTGATAAAATAAACTAACATCAATCTCTGAAACATTGGGACCATAATAATTATTAGCAGATTCTAGAATAATATCCACACCCTCATCACGATTAACTCTTTTGAGGTCTGTTTTGTCATCAAAAATTATATTACTAACAAATTGAAATAATTCAGATTTAGTTTCTCCATTATCTAATGGAAAAGAATAATCATCAGATGAGTTTGTGTTTGAAATTAAGTTGTTAAGAAATTCAGAGGAAAAACCAGGTTGTAATTTTGCGCTGGAGTAGTGATGATGAATTCCTCCAGAAAACCAAAAACGTTTTACATATATCATAAATTCTTTGAATTCTTTGGAATTTCTATTACCATCATAATTAGCAACTATTGTCTCTAAAGTTCTCCTAATTTTTAAATTATGTCTGTAATTTTGGTCAAAAATTATATCTCTACCACTCAAAGATGCTTGAGATAGATAATAAATTAATTTTTTTTGTCTTAAATCAAGTTCTTCAAATCCTGGAACTCTGTATCTTATCATTTTTAGATCAGCAAATTGTTCTGTTTGATATATAAATTCATCTTTATCAATAGCATTGGAGGTATTTTGTTTTGGAAATAATATATATTTTCCGTCATTAAGCATAAGAAAAATAACTCCAAAAATTGTTAAAAAAATAATTCCTTTTAAAATATTTGTTTTTATATTATTTGTTTTATCAGTTGATTGCTCCATTTTTTTCTTTTTTATTTGTAATTAAATTAACTTTTCTATCCTTTAAATAATTAATTATATAGTCATAATTTATTTTATTTTTTCCAATAATTTCAAGAGGAATAATTCCTTTTTCATTAAAATTTTTTTCTATTATTATATTTGCACAAGCTGTACAAGTGTAACCTGTTGTTCTAGACATAGAAGATAAATTCAAACTAGTATCATATTCATCAAATAAGTCAATTGTATAAATATTTTTTGAATCATGAATTTCAATTTTCATTACAGTAAACTCTAAGTCATTTTCTTCTAGAAACCAGTCTTTTTTAAGAATTTCAGTAGTAATGTCTATTGGTTTTATTTTTTTACCATTTATATTAATTTCTTCATTATTAAAAAAGCCACCTTCTTTCAAAGTAAGAATTTTTTTTGCATGACCTTTATATCTCAGTGTTTTTTCTTTCATATTCGGTATATGATTCATCGTAAATAAAAGAGTTCGAAGTCCATCTGTATTAAATGCTTCTAAATCACCTATTTTTTCAAAATTTAATATTTCTATTTCTGTTAATGGATCTTTTGTTACAATTTTATAATTTTCATATAGCCTTGCTGGTCTTGTATATTCTTCAATCACATCAATTGGAGAGAATGGTGCCTTATATTCGAACGGAGGTTTTTTAATGATTGGAAGTCCACCAACATAACAGGCGTAGTAAGATAAGTTATATATTGAATTATAGTAACCTAATATTAAATTACTTAATCCAGGTGCAACTCCAGCATCAACAATTGCTGTAATTTCTTTTTTCTTGGCTAGTTCAGATAATTCTAATGCATCTTCAGGAAAAAAAGATATATCCACAACATTTTTTCCTTCCTCAATTATAGTTTGAAGTGTTTTGAAGCCCATAAACCCAGGAACACAACTAATAATTAGATCGAATTTATTAATTAATTTTCTTAAATCTGTTAAATTAGAAAGATCCATTTTAACGGTGTTAATATTACATCCTTTTACTTTATTTAAATTATTTTCAGAAATATCTGCTACAGTTACACTGTTTTTATTAGCTAAGTCTAAGCAAATTGTTCTTCCAACACGACCACAACCCAGGACTAGAATATTTTTCATGAGTTAATATATGTAAATTTCTTTTTCGTAATTATTTCATATAATCCAAAAAGGGTAAAACAAAAAAATAAATCTCCAAATAAACTATTAAAGAAAAAAGGAATTGCTTGAGTGTAACATTTAATAAGTCCATTTAAGTTAGGAGGACAATAATATATTCCATCAGCGGGTGAAGAGAAAATCCAAACAAAAAAATTAGTGAAAAGAAAAAAAATAAAACTAGCAGTAAGAGATGTTTTAAATAAAGAAGAATATGATAATTTTTTTCTTAAAATAATTCCCATAGGAACAATTATTAAAAAAGAAAAGTAGACTATAACTGACATTTTGTAACCCAAAATAATATCGGATATAAACATTGCCATAAAAGGGATAATAAAGGCTAAATATTTTTTTCCAAAGTATAATCCTCCAAGTATTGACATTGCCCCAACAGGTGTAAAATTTGGTGGATGAGGAATTATTCTAGAAAAAGCACCAATCAAAATAATTAGTACAATTAATAATGTTTTGTTCTTCATGTATCAAATTTATAAAATTTATTATCAAATGTTAAAAATAATATGATTTAATAAATTGTATATTTGTATAAAATCATCCAGTCATGTTTATCAAAAAAATACTACTATTTCTCTTTTTTAGCTTATATATTTCATCTCAAAATAATGATGAAATAACTAATGCAATTCAAATATTTTGTGGTGATAATATAACATCTTCTACAGTCAATAACAATTCAGATCAAGAATATTTGACATCTGTTGGTTTAAATGAATGTGGGACGACAGTGAATGAATCGTCAGGAGTTTGGTACATGATTTATGGTGATGGTCAAGAAATGGAATTAAGTATGTGTGAATCTTCTTATGATACAAAATTACATGTATTTAAAGATGATGGATTTAACTTAACGTGTGTAACTGGAAATGATGACTCTGATTGCGAAAATTATTTACATTCAAAAGTCACTTTTTCATCTGAAGAAAATATAGTTTATTATGTATATGTTAGTGGATGGGGATCTTATGAAGGTAATTTCAATCTAAATCTTTCATGTTCATTTTTGGTAAATGGGTGTATGGATGAAGAAGCATGTAACTATGACCCTTTAGCCACTGATGATAATGATTCTTGTACTTATCCAAATGAATGTGATAATTGTGATGATGAATTATTTTGTGTTGGTTGTACTGACGTTTCTGCTATTAACTTTGAAACAGATAATGTTATTGAAGATGGATCTTGTGAATATTCGACAGTTTGTGCTGAAAACCAAGATTTAGTTTTTCTTTCACTTGTTTTCGGAAATTGGACTAGTGAAATTACATGGGATATACAAAACGAAAATGGAGAAATAATTGCTAATAGTCCTCCACTGAATTCTTGGTATCAAGACTATGAGACTTATGGTCAATATCTATGTTTAAATGTTAATGAAACTTACTCTTTCAACTCATATGACACTTACGGGGATGGGTGGAATGGCGGTCTTTATACAATTAGCCAGTGTGATCTAGCTGTTGTTTTAGCCAATAATAACGGAGAAGTTCCTCCAGGTTACGGAATAACTGAAGAATTCATGATGACTTCAGTTGATTGTAATTCATACGGTTGCACCAACCCTGATGCTTGTAATTATGATGCTACTGCTTTAATAGATTATGGTTGTGTTTTTTCTGATGAAATTATTGATTGCGATGGGAATTGTTACAATGATTTAAATCAAAATGGTATATGTGACGAGAATGATATTTTTGGCTGTATGGATGACAGTGTTTCTAATTATAATCCTGAGGCAACTTTTGATAATGGTACTTGTTTATATGATGTTCAGTGCTCAAATACAGAAATTCAAATAGATGTTTTACTATCTACTGACAATTACCCCTGGGAAACTTCATTTATTTTAAATGATAATGGGGGAGTCGTTTGGGCTAATGAAGATGATGTTTTTTCAAGTGTTTATTCTGATTATTTATTTCAGTATTGTCTTCCTGTAGAGGGTTGCTATATTTTTACCGTTTATGATAGTTATGGAGATGGAATTTTTGACTCAGGAGGTCTACAAGTTTTCTATGAAAATGATTTAGTTTTAGAAAATCCTGATTTTTCTAATGAAGCATCTATAACAATGAATTGCCCGCCAGGATACGATTGTAATACTGCCATTGAGGTGGAGTTAGGGGCATATCAAACATTATCTGACGATTTTTGGTACGTTTTTTCACCCACTCAAAATGGACAGTATGAAATTAATACTTGTCAATCTGAATGTAATACTATTATTTATGTTTATGACTATTGTACAGGATTGTTACCAACTGAATCAAATGATGCAACAATATATTATAACGATGATGAATGCGGCTTACAATCTCAAGTAAATCCTTTGTTTGCTGAAGGTGAATCTTATTACATAAGAATAAATGGAGATTGTTCTGAGATTGATTGGGAAATCTCTTATGTTGGTCCTGTTGAAGGATGTATGGATCCAGCAGCTTGTAATTTTAACCCAATTGCTGAAGTCGATGATGGTAATTGTTTATACCCTGGAGATCCTGATTGCACAAGTGGTCCAGACTTAGCAGTTTTGCCATTTGAAGATTCAATGTATTTAGAGGTTTATGAAAATAATGATGGTTGCGCTATAGACGAAGGGTGTTTGAATGGTTATGGTACAAGATATCTTGTTAGATTTACCACATGGATTAAAAATATCGGTGATGAAGATTATTTTATTGGTTCTGTGAATGATAATGAAGAAACTAATCAATTTGAATGGGATGAATGTCACAATCATTGGCATTATAAAGGATATGCAGAATACGTATTATTTGATACTGAAGGACAATTAATCCCAGTTGGATTTAAAAATGGTTTTTGTGTAATGGATTTAGAATGTAGCGATGGAGGAACTGCTCAATATGGTTGTAGTATAATGGGTATTTCAGCAGGATGTGGAGATATTTATGGTGCGGGTTTATCTTGTCAATGGATTGATATAACTACTGTTCCAGATGGTGATTACACTATGGTTGTAAGAACAAATTGGGATCAAGATCCTGATGCGCTAGGGAATGTTGAACTTACTTATGAAAATAACTGGATGCAAACATGTATAAGGGTAATTACTTTAGAAGATGGTTCAAAAAATTATGTTCTTTCTACTGATTTAGATAATGATGGAATTGATAATATTAATGATCCAGATATTGATGGAGACGGTATACTGAATGGTGATGATGATGATATTGATGGAAATGGAATTCTAAATGATATTGATGATAATCCTTTTGGTTTGAGTGATTGTCCTTCATATACAGATTGTAACGGAGAAGAATTTGGTAACGCTCAATTAGATTGCAATGGTGTTTGTGGAGGGGAGGCTACAACAGGAGATTTGAATTTTGATGGTTTTATTGATGTTAATGATGGACAAGAATACATTAATCAGATTATAAATAATGATATAACTCCAACAAATTGTACTGATTTAGACTCAGATGGTGAAATTACTGTTTCTGATATAGGTTTACTTGTAAATTGTATAAATAACTTTAGTACCATCACAAGAGATAACCAATCAGAACCTTGTCAATATGGTTTAGAAGTCACTAATCCAAATGATACTGTCTCTTTTGATATTTATGATTGGAATTTAGAAGAGGCTTATGTTGATATAAGTATTCAAAATCCAAACAATGAAGTATTAGGTTATCAATTTAAATTAGGTAATGAAGGAGTTATAATAACTGATGTTGAAAATTTAATTTCTGAGAATGATTATCCTATTACACCATCTTTTTCTGTTTATGACAATATGATTTTAGGTGTTTCATTACAAGATAGCTTAATTCAAAAAAATTATGATCCTGTTCCACTTTGTAGAGTATATTATTCATTACCTTTGGGGGTAAATATTGATGGTGATAATTTTATATGTATTGAAGAAATAATCGATGTTGTTAATCAAGATTATGAAAATGTTATTTCTGTAAATAACACTGATGAATGTGAGCCATTCAATCAGTTTAATATTAACGAATTTGAAGGAATAACTAGTTTTGTTCTTTATCCTAATCCAACTTCAGATATTTTATATTTCAATATTTCCTTTGAAGAGAAAAAAGAATTTGTTCTGTCTATATATGATTTAGTTGGTAATTTAATTTCGACTAAAAGTTATAATGCTAAGGATATTTCACAAGAGCTAGATTTTACATCACTTTCAATGGGAATATATAACTTGACTGTTGACTATGAAAATGGTTTTATTAATAAAAAAATAGTTATTAAGAAATAGGTTTTTCTATTTTCTCAGTAATGTATTTTCCAGAAAATAATTTTTCTTTGACCTCAGTAAATGCCTTAACAGTTTTATTAACATCATCATCTGTATGAACTGCTGTTGGAATTAACCTCAACATAATTTTTCCTTTAGGTATTACTGGATACGTAACAATTGAACAAAATATTCCATGATTTTCTCTTAAATCAAAAGTTAAATTTGTTGATTCAGTAACTCCACCTTCAAGCCATACAGGAGTAACACAACTTTGTGTTTTTCCTAAGTCAAACCCCTCTTTTCTTAATCCATTTTGTAACAAGTTTGTTATGCGCCAAAGATTATTTTTTAATTCAGGTTTTGTTTTTATCATCTCTAATCTTTTAATTGCACCAATAACTAAGGGCATAGGAAGCGATTTTGCGAAAATTTGAGATCTTGTTGTATATTTTAAGTAATCAATTACAGTTTTTTTAGAGCTAATGAAGGCACCTATACTTGAAAAACTTTTTGCAAAAGTTCCAAAGTAAATATCAATTTCACTTTGAACTCCAAAATGTTCACCAGTTCCTCTTCCATTTTTTCCCATAGTTCCAATTCCATGTGCATCATCAACAAAAAGTCTAAATGAATATTTTTCTTTTAGTTTACAAATTTTATCTAATATTCCTAAGTCTCCTGCCATTCCAAATACACCTTCAGTTATTAACAATATTGAGCCCTTTGTTTTCTCCACTACATTTTCAGCTCTTTTTAGATTTTTTTCCAAACTTTCAATGTCATTATGCAAATATTTAAATGTGGTTCCATTTAGTTTATGTAACCGTATTCCATCTAAAATACAAGCATGTGACTCTTCGTCATAAACAATTACATCTCTTCTGTCAACTAATGCATCAACAGCAGAATGCATACCTTGATATCCAAAATTTAACAATATCGTAGATTCTTTCTGAACGAAATCAGATAAGTTATTTTCTAATTCTTCATGATATTTTGTTTCACCAGACATCATTCTTGAACCCATAGGAGTTCCTAAACCCCATTCTTTTGCAGCTTTTGCATCTATTTTTCTTATTTCAGGATGGTTTGAAAGTCCGAGATAATTATTTATACTCCATGTTATAACCTCTTTCCCTCGAAAAAACATTCTACTAGAAATTTCTCCTTCAAGTTTAGGATAAGTGAAATAACCATGAGCTTCTTTTGCGTGTTTTCCCAATGGAGATATCTCCATATTTTTTTCAATTTTATCAAATAAATCCATAATAGTATGAGTTTTTTAAAATACAAAAGTACAATTAATAAATTTGTTTTAATTTAGCGATGTGAAAAAGGTACTATTTATTTTATTTCTTTTATCATTTTTCTCATGTAGTAATTATCAAAAATTATTAAAGAGTGATAATTTTGACATGAAATTTGAAACTGCTTTATCTTATTTCAATGAATCTAAGTATTCAAGGGCTTTGGTATTGTTTGAAGATATTTTAAGTGAGTTCAAGGGGAGTAATAGGTCTGAGGATATTTACTATTATTATACTTATTCTCTTTTTTATTTAGGTGACTACACTAGTGCAGCTTATCATTTTAATAATTTTTCTAAAACTTTTTTTTCATCTGCTAAAGTTGAAGAAATGGCATTTATGTCTGCTAAATGTTATTATTTAGATACTCCTCCTAGTCATTATGATCAATCAAATACTTTTGAGGCTATAAGGCAACTTGAGCTTTTTACTTCTAATTACCCAGATAGTGAAAATATCACTGAAGCTGAGAATCTAATTTCTAAACTAAATTTAATTTTAGAAGAAAAAGAATTCAATATTGCATACTCTTATTTCAAGACAAGTAAATTCAACTCTGCAATATATGCTTTTAATAATTTTATTGATTCTTATCCAAACTCTGGTTTTTTAGAAGAAGTATTTTATTGTCAAACGAAATCTTATTTTGAATTAGCCAAAAATAGTATTGAAGAAAAAAAGGATTTACGAACAAAAGAGTTTATATTTGCATTCCAAGATTTTAGTTTGTCATATCCAAATAGTAAATATTTAATTGAATTAAAAAAATTAAGAAATGAATTATAAAAAAACTAACGCTAGTAAAACAACTATTTCCAGAGACGTTAAGGAGTTAAGTAAAGAAACAAATAATATTTACAAGACTATCTCCATTTTATCTAAAAGAGCTAAGCAAATTGGTGTTGAAATGAAAGAAGAATTATTAGAGAAAATTGATGAATTCGCAACCACTAATAATTCTTTAGAAGAGGTTTTTGAGAATAAAGAACAAATCGAAGTATCTAGGTATTATGAAAGATTACCAAAATCAACTTCTATAGCTATTCAAGAAATGATTGAAGGTAATGTTTATCACAGAGTTCCTGAACCTAAGGAAGAAGATTTAGATGCCTTTACAGACGTTGTAGAAAATAATAATGAAAATAATTCTGATTCTGCAAAAGAACCTAATTCTGAAATAAAAGAAGTTTAGATTTCATAATTTTTTAATGAAAATCAAAAATTCTTCATTATTCAAGAAAAAAATTCTCGTTGGTATTACTGGCGGTATTTCAGCATATAAATCTATTTTTCTAGTTCGTTTACTAAAACAGTGTGGTGCCATTGTTAAGGTTGTATTAACTCCATCTGCTCATAATTTCGTTTCTCCTTTAGTGCTATCAGTTTTGTCAAAAAACAAGGTTCATACTAATTTCTATAATGAAAAAAATATATGGAATAATCACGTAGAACTTGGTATTTGGGCTGATATTATTATTGTTGCACCAACAACTGCTAATACTATCTCTAAAATATCTCAAGGTGCATGCGACAATCTTCTATTGGCCGTAATTTTATCAGCAAGATGTCCTGTTTTTATTGCTCCTGCAATGGATCATGATATGTATCTAAACAAAATCACCCAGAAAAATATAAGTATACTTAAGAAAAATAATTATAATTTAATTGATGTTGATTCTGGAAGCCTTGCTAGTGGATTAAGTGGGGAGGGTAGACTCAAAGAACCTGAAAAAATTATTTCAATTTTAGAATCTTTTTGTTCTAATCAAAAACCCCTTTCTGGGCTAAATTGCTTAGTTACAGCCGGACCTACCTTTGAAAAAATTGACCCAGTTAGATATATTGGAAACTTTTCATCCGGAAAAATGGGATGTTGTATCGCAAATGAACTACAAAAATTAGGTGCTAATGTTAATCTAATAATTGGTCCTATTTCTGAGAAAGTTGATGAAAATATGACTGTTAACAGAGTTGTTTCTTCAAAAGAAATGTATGATTTATCTTTAAAAAAATTTAAAAATCAAGACATCGTCATTTTCTCCGCTGCTGTTTCAGACTTTACACCACAAAAAAATTATAAGAAAAAAATTAAGAAAGCGGATGTACTCAATATTTCTTTTAAGAAAACAAATGATATTTTAAAGAAATTAGGTACTATAAAAACGAAGCAAGTTTTGATTGGATTTGCATTGGAGACCAATCAAGAATTAAAAAACGCTAAACAGAAGTTAAAAGATAAAAATTTAGATGCAATTATTTTAAATTCATTAAATGACAAAGGCGCAGGTTTTGGTTTTGACACTAACAAAATTACAATTATTGACAAAGACTTAAATCAAAAAAAATATCCTTTAATGACAAAAAAAGAAGCTTCTAAAATTATTGTTAAAAAAGCAACAAATATTTTTTTTAGTCGTTTAAATATTAATAAAGAAATTAAAAAGTGTTAGTGTTTAAAAATTCATTTTTACTCTTTTTTTTAATAAATACTATAATTTTCTCTCAAGAAATAAATTGTAGAGTTTCATTAAATTATTCATCTATTCCTAGTGCTAACAAGGAAATGTTTAATTCAATGAGACAGAGTATTAATGAATTTATGAATACAACTAAATGGACCAATGATATTTTTTCTAATGAGGAACGTATTGATTGTACAATATTGATTAGAATTAATCAACAAATTTCTACTGACGAATTTACTGGTACTATTTCTGTGCAGTCATCTCGACCTATTTTTAAAAGTACTTATAATTCACCTGTAATTAATTTAGTGGATGATCAATTTAGGTTTAAATATGTTGAATTTGAACCTTTAGAATTTAATGAAAATACCCATCTTTCGAATTTAACATCTGTTTTAGCATATTATGCTTATATAATTATTGGTTTAGATTATGATAGTTTTTCATTAAATGGAGGAGATAAATATTTTATAAAGGCGCAAAAAATTGTAAATAATGCACAAAACGATAATAATGCATCAGGATGGAAGTCTTTTGAAGGTTCAAAAAATAGGTATTGGTTAGTTGAAAATTTATTAAATCCTGATTTCGAGAATATGAGAAATTCTTTTTATAAATATCATAGAGAAGGAATGGATAATTTTACTGAAAAACCAGACATGGTCAGAGAAACTATTGCTGATGCTTTAATTAAATTATTAGATGTTTACAACCAACGACCCAAAAGTTATTTTGTTCAATTATTTTTTGACTCAAAAACCGATGAAATTGTTAACATATTTTCTCAGGGAACTTTAATGCAAGCAAATCAGTTAGTCAATGTTTTAACCAGAATATCACCAAAAAATTCTGATAAATGGCAAAAAATTTTAATTGGTAATTAAATGTTAAGAAAATTATCAATTAAAAATTTTGCAACTATTAATGAAATAGAAATTTTTTTTAACAGTGGTTTTTTAGTCCTTACAGGTCAAACTGGTGCTGGAAAATCAATTATTGTTGGTGCATTAAACTTAATTTCTGGAAAAAGAGCAGATTTTTCAAAATTTAATGATAAAACAAAAAAAATTATTATTGAGGCTGAATTTAATATATCTAGTTTAGATTTTACTAATTTCTTCAAATCTAATAATATTGATTATGAAGATAGTTTAATTGTTAGAAGAGAGATTTTGCCAAATGGTAAATCTCGTTCATTTATTAATGATTGTTTGATTAGGCTAGAGGTTTTAAAATTTCTTTCAAGTAAAATTATTGATATACATTCACAACACGAGAATTTACTATTAAATGATGAGTTTTTTCAATTAAATTTTTTAGATAGTTTATTAACGTTAACTGACATAAGTTACTCCAATACATTAAAAGATTTTCAAAAAAAATTTTTGGAAAATCAAGATTTATTTCAAAAAATTGAAAAATTTAAGTTAAATAGTAAATCTGAAAAAGAAAAGTTTGAAAAATTACAGTCCTCTATATTAGAACTTCAAAATGCTAATTTAAAAGTTGGTGAAAAAGAAGAAATTACGAAAGAGTATAATTTATTAAATAATATAGTTCAAATAAAAAATTCATTAAATGAAATTTTATTTTTTTTTCAAGAAGAAAATGGTGTAATTGCTAAAATGAATAAATCTTATTCGCAATTAAGTTCAATTTCAAAGTACAATGATAAATTAGCTAGTTTTAGTGAAAGACTCTCTTCAAGTCTTATTGATATAAAGGATTTAAATGAAGAAATTAATTTATTTCAAGATAGGTTGAGTGTTGATAAAAATAAATTAGAGGAAATTGAAGGCAGAATAAATTTAATTAATTATCTGGAGGATAAATATTTTGTAAGTTCTGTTGAAGATTTATTGAAAAAATTAGAAGAATTATCACATAGTTTTTCAAATTTAAATACTTCAAATAATAATTTAAATGACCTAGAGGAAAAATTTAATAAAAACAAAGAATGGTTATTAATTACTTCAAAATTATTATCCCAATCTAGAAAAGATTTTGCTACAAAAATTCAATCAATAATAATTAAAGATTTAGAGCAATTGGGAATTAAAAATGCAAATCTTCAATTTTCGTTTAAAGAATTAGAAAATTTAAATTATTATGGTAAGGACTCTGTAAAATTACTTTTTTCTGCAAATAAAGGTCATGACTTAAAATCAATTGAAAAAGTTGCCTCCGGTGGAGAAATATCAAGATTAATGTTATGTATTAAAAAACATTTATATCTCACAAAAAAAATATCTACCATTGTATTTGATGAGATTGACTCAGGTGTTTCTGGACAAGTCGCAGAAAAATTAGGTTTTTTTATGAAAGAAATTGCAAATAAACAGCAAATCATTGCAATTACACATTTACCTCAAATTGCGTCTATTGCAGATAATCATTATAAGGTTTTTAAAAACGAACTTGAAGATGAAAAAATAGGGACAAAAATTAACTTATTGGATAATAAAAATCGTGTTTTAGAGCTAGCAAGATTATTAAGTGGTAAAGAAATAACTAACGAAGCTATTGCAAATGCTAAAAAAATGTTAAATATTTGAAAAATAGATACTATAAATGATTATTTAATTTGTGACTTATGAACAATTTATTAGAAGGGAAAAATGGAATTATATTTGGCGCTTTAGATGAAAAATCTATTGCATGGATGGTAGCTGAGGAATGTGTGGCAAATGGAGCAAAAATAGTTTTAACAAATGCGCCAACAGCTTTAAGGTTAGGGAGTATTAGTGAATTGGCAAAAAAATGTAATACAGAAGTAATTTCTGCTGATGCTACATCTTTAGAGGATTTAGAAAATTTATTAACTAAATCAATGGAGATTTTCAATGGAAAAATAGATTTTATATTACATTCTATTGGAATGTCTGTTAATGTTAGAAAAAAAAGACCTTATACTGATCTTAATTACGATTATTTAATGAAAGGTTTAGATGTTTCTGCAGTATCTTTTCATAAATTATTACAGGTTTCAATGAAGTTAGATGCTGTGAATTCTTGGGGCTCTATCTTAGCTTTGTCTTATATAGCAGCTCAAAGAACTTTTCCTAGTTACAATGATATGGCTGAAAACAAAGCTTTTTTAGAATCTATTGCTAGAAGTTTTGGTTATCATTATGGTACTAGGAAAAAAGTTCGAATTAATACCATTTCTCAATCACCAACAATGACAACGGCTGGTAGTGGGGTAGAGGGTTTTGATACTTTTTTTAAATATTCTGAAAAAATGTCTCCTTTAGGTAATGCAAGTGCATTAGATTGTGCTAAGTTTTGTGTAATGTTATTTTCTGATTATACTAGAATGGTAACTATGCAAAACTTATATCATGATGGTGGATTTTCAAATACGGGTATTAGTGATGAAATTATAGAAAAATTAAATTTAGATTAGTTTTTTATAGTCAATGATATCAAGTCTTCTTTTTCGTTATAGTCTATTTTTATTTTATCACCTTCTTTAACTTTACCCAGAATTATTTCTTCAGCGAATGGATCTTCAATATATTTTTGAATAGCTCTTTTTAAAGGTCTAGCTCCAAAATTTTCATCAAATCCTTTTTTTGCAATATAGTTTTTTGCTTTTTTGCTTAGTTGTAATTCATATTTAAGAATTTTAATTCTTTTTTTGAGTTTTTCTATTTCAATATCAATAATTACATCAATATTTTCTTTTGATAAATTATTAAATAATAATACATCATCTAGTCTGTTTAAAAATTCTGGAGCAAAGGTCTTTTTTAAAGAATTATTTAAAACACTTTTTGTATGTTCATCTAAATTTTCTTTTTTTGAGTTAGTACTAAATCCGATTCCAGCACCAAATTCTTTTAATTTTCTAGTTCCTACGTTTGATGTCATGATTATAACAGTGTTTTTAAAATCTATTTTTCGACCTAAACTATCAGTCATTTCGCCATCATCCATAGCTTGAAGGAGTAAATTAAATACATCAGGATGAGCTTTTTCAATTTCATCAAGTAAAATTATGGAATAGGGTTTTCTTCTAACTTTTTCTGTTAATTGTCCTCCCTCTTCATATCCTACGTAACCAGGAGGGGCTCCAACTAATCTTGAGACAGCAAATTTTTCCATATATTCGCTCATATCAACTCTAATTAATGCATTTTCAGAATCAAATAAATATTTTGCTAGTTCTTTTGCTAATTGTGTTTTTCCAACACCAGTTGGTCCTAGAAATATGAATGAGCCAATGGGTTTATTTGGGTCTTTTAAACCTGCTCTATTTCTTTGAATAGCTTTTACAATTTTTTCAACTGCTTCATTTTGACCAATGATACTCTTTTTTAGGTCATTAGTCATTGTTGATAATTTTGCACTTTCACTTTTTGCAATTCTCTGAACAGGAATTCCAGTTATCATTGAAACTACTTCAGCTACATTGCTCTCAGAAACTAATTCTTTTTCTAATTTGATTTTTTCTTCCCATTTAATTTGTTCCTCAATTAATTTTGATTCTGTTTGTTTTTCAGTATCTCTTAATTTTGCAGCTTCTTCATATTTTTGTTTTTTTACAACATCTTTTTTTTGTTGTTGTATTTTTTCTAATTGCTTTTCTAATTTGGTAACTGTTTCTGGTACATTAATATTTGTTATGTGTACTCTTGATCCAGCTTCATCAAGCGCATCAATTGCTTTGTCAGGAAGATATCTGTCAGTTATATATCTAGTTGTTAAATTAACACAAGCATTTATTGCTTCATCAGTGTATAAAACGTTATGATGTTCCTCATACTTCTCTTTAATATTTTTCAATATTTCAATAGTTTCTTCAGGTGTTGTTGGGTCGACAATAACTTTTTGGAATCTTCGTTCTAATGCACCATCTTTCTCAATGAATTGTCTGTACTCGTCTAAAGTAGTTGCTCCGATACATTGAATTTCTCCTTTTGCAAGAGCTGGTTTAAACATGTTTGATGCATCTAATGACCCTGTAGCTCCTCCTGCTCCGACAATTGTATGAATTTCGTCAATGAAAAGGATGATGTTTGGATTTTTTTCTAACTCGTTCATTATTCCCTTCATTCTTTCTTCAAATTGCCCTCTATATTTAGTTCCAGCGACAAGAGAAGGTAAGTCAAGGGTAAGAATTTTTTTATTGAATAAGACTCTAGAAACTTGTTTTTTTACAATTCTTATCGCTAGTCCTTCAGCAATTGCAGATTTTCCAACTCCAGGTTCACCTATTAGTAGAGGATTATTTTTTTTTCTTCTTGATAAAATTTGTGACACTCTTTCAATTTCCTCTTTTCTTCCAATTACAGGGTCTAACTTTCCTTCCTCAGCATATCTGGTTATATCTCTGCTAAAATTATCTAAAATTGGAGTAGAGGACTTAGATTTAGATTTTTGCTTACTAACCCAACTTTTTGATTCTCTTTCATGACTATCATCTTCACTCAAAGAACCTTTAAATGAATTCTCGTCCTGTTTTTCTTTTTTAAAAAGGTAGTTACTGTATTCATTTTTCACACTTTCATAAGTTATGTCAAATTCATTTAATAGCTTTGTTAATGGGTCATCAAAATTTCTAAGTACACATAATAAAAGGTGGGGAGTTCCAATTATGTTACTCTCAAATTTTCTAGCTTCTAAAAAAGTAGTTTTTAAAGCTTTTTCTGCCTGTTTAGTTAATGGGAGTTGTTTTTTTGATATAGCTTGCTCTATGTTATTTTTTTGACCAAAATCTTCGATTTTTTCTCTCAGAATATTTATTTCAATTTTTAAATTTGAGAGAATATCTATAGCGCCTCCCTCTCCCTCTCTGATTATTCCTAATAATAGATGTTCGGTTCCAATAAATGCGTGTCCAAGCCTTAGGGCTTCTTCTCGACTATAACTTATTACTTCCTTTATTCTATTAGAAAAACTTTGTTCCATTTTTTTAAAAAAAATATACTATCAAATATAATGACTTTTGTTGTTAAAAAATCAAAAGATGAAATTTTTAATAAATTGTTATTAAAAACATTAGATTTTAATACAAAAAATTGATATATATGCCTTATATTGTCGCATTGAATTATAAGAAAATATCAAAGTAAAACTTTATGGATAATCAAGATTTAAACGAAGAACAAGAAAACCAAAGAATTATTCCAATTAACATAGTTAATGAAATGGAGTCCGCATATATTGACTACTCCATGAGCGTTATTGTTTCTAGAGCTTTACCTGATGTAAGAGATGGATTAAAGCCTGTACATAGAAGAATTTTATACGGCATGCATGAATTGGGCCTAATGTCTAATAGAGCACACAAAAAATCTGCAAGAGTTGTTGGTGAAGTTCTTGGAAAGTATCACCCTCACGGTGATTCCTCTGTTTATGATGCTATGGTAAGGATGGCACAAGAATGGTCTTTAAGGTATCAAATGGTTGACGGTCAGGGTAATTTTGGTTCAATTGATGGAGATAGTCCTGCTGCAATGAGATATACTGAAGCTCGTTTGAGAAAAATGGCTGAAGAAATGCTATCAGATATTGAAAAAGATACTGTGGATTTTCAATTGAATTTTGATGATACATTAAAGGAACCCACTGTTTTACCCACTAGAATTCCTTCAATTTTAGTTAATGGAGCTAGTGGAATTGCGGTTGGTATGGCTACAAATATGGCTCCTCATAATTTAACTGAAGTTTTAGATGGTATAATTAAATATATAGAAAGTAAAGGTGAAATAGAATTATCTGACTTAATGAACTACATTAAAGCACCAGATTTTCCCACTGGAGGAATTATATATGGTTATGAAGGAGTTAAACAGGCTTACGAAACTGGAAAAGGAAGAGTTGTTCTTAGATCCAAAACTCATTTTGAGGAATTAAAAAATAACAGAGAAGCTATTGTTGTAACTGAAATTCCATATCAAGTTAATAAATCAGAGATGATAAAAAAAACAGCTGATTTGATTAACCAAAAAAAATTAGAAGGTATTTCTGATATAAGAGATGAGTCAGATAGAAGAGGTATGAGAATTGTTTATGTTTTAAAAAGAGATGCAATTCCTAATATAGTTTTAAATAAACTTTTCAAGTACACTCAACTCCAGTCTTCTTTCAGTATCAATAATATTGCTCTTGTTAAAGGAAGACCTAAATTACTTAATCTTAAGCAAATTATTCAACTTTTTGTTGCTCACAGACATGAAGTTTTGATTAGAAAAACAAAATTTGATTTAAAACAAGCAGAAAAACGTGCGCATATTCTTAAGGGTCTTTTAGTTGCTTTGGATAATCTTGATGATATTATTTCCTTGATTAAAAAATCACAAACTCCTGAAGAAGCTAGAAATGGTTTAATAAATAACTATAATTTAACTGAGATTCAGGCAAAGGCGATTCTAGATTTACGATTACAAAAGTTAACTGGTTTAGAGAGAGATAAAATTAAATTGGAACACCAGCAATTAATGGAAAAAATTAAAAATCTTAATGAGATTCTTAACAACGAGGACTTAAGATTAAGTATTTTGATAGAAGACTTTAAGGACGTTAAAGAAAAATTTGGTGATGAAAGAAGAACTCAAATCGAATATTCTAGTGCAGACTTGAGTATTGAAGATATGATTCCAAATGAAAAAGTTGTTATTACAATTTCTCATTTAGGTTATATTAAGAGAACACCTTTATCTGAGTATAGACAACAAAATAGAGGGGGTGTGGGGCACAGAGGAGCATCTTCTAGAGATGAAGATTTTTTAGAACATATTTTTATAGCAACTAATCATAATTATATGTTGTTTTTTTCTCAGAATGGAAAATGTTTTTGGTTAAAAGTTTATGAGATACCTGAAGGTTCAAAGACGGCAAAGGGTCGTGCTATTCAAAATTTAATTAATATACCTTCTGAAGATAAAATTATGGCTTTCATTAATGTTGATAACTTAAAAGATGAAAACTATATAAATTCAAATTACATTCTAATGTGCACAAAAAAAGGGGTAATTAAAAAAACCTCTCTTGAATCATATTCAAGACCACGCCAAAATGGAATAAAAGCAATTAATATTAGAGAAGACGATCAATTATTAGAAGCTAAACTTACCAATGGTTCGATGGATATAATGATGGCTCTAAAATCTGGTAAGTGTATTAGGTTTAATGAGGAAAAAGCTCGTTCTATGGGTAGAGGGAGTACCGGAGTTAGGGGAATAAGACTTGCTAACGAAAAAGATCAAGTAATTGGAATGATATGTGTTGATGATGTTGAAACTGAAGTATTAGTTGTTTCTGAAAATGGATATGGAAAACGTTCAAAAGTAAATGATTACAGAACCACTAACAGAGGGGGTAAGGGTGTGAAAACAATAAATATAACAGATAAAACAGGGAATCTAATTGCTATCAAAAATGTTAAAGATGGGGATGATTTGATGATAATTAACAAATCAGGTATTACAATTAGAATGTCAGTTGATGATATGCGTATTATGGGTAGAGCAACTCAAGGAGTTAGATTAATTAATTTAAAAAATGATGATATAATTGCTGCTGTTGCTAAAGTTGAAATTTCTGATGAAGAGAAAGAAGAGAGTTTAGAACAAAATCAAGATAATTTAAATAATCCTGTAACAGATTCAGATAAAACAAATGATGAAAATAATTTATCTTTAGAGAATTCAAATAATACTTCAGAAATTTCAGATAATAACACAGAGGGTTTAGATGAAATTAATGAGTAACTAGTACTAAGAAATTAAATTTATAATTATGAGACTTACTATTTTATTTTTTTTATTTTTTTCAATTATAAATGCACAAAAATCTGACTTAACCAGTTCAATTTTAGCATTTCAAAAGAAAGATACTTTAGCTGCTAAGGAATTAATTGACAATGCATATAATAAATTTATGGAAAAAGGAATGGAATCATTTAAACCAAAACTGATTTCAAAATTTTGGCATTACAGAGGACAAATATATTTAGCTTTGGGTGACTTAGATAAATCTGTTGAATCCTTTAAATCTGATATTGAATTAAATGCAAAAGGAGGTCTTCAAAAAAAATCTGTTAATGCTTTAAATTTATGCGCAGTAAAGTGTTTAAATCTTGCTGACGAAAATTACAAAAAAGCTTTAGAACTTTTTGAAACTGACAAGATCTTAGCAAAAGAAAATTTATTTAATTCAGCCAACTTATTTTTAAAAACTTATAATATCAGAAATAATCAATCAATTGGAGTTGTAGATACAGCCTCATTATTTAACTCATGTCTTTTATTTTCTGATGTTGGGACACCTGATGCTGACGTTTTAGCATTAGAGCAAGCTAGAAAATTAGTTGAATTAAATCCAAAAGATGAAAAGTTTCAAATTCGATTGTTAGTTTGTTTAGAAAAAAATGGTGATAATGATTTGCTACTTTCTGCTATTAACTCTGCTAGAACTAACATTCCTAATTCCCAAGATATAATTAACAGAGAGGTTAATTTTTATATATCCATTGATGATAAAGAAGGATTAAAAAATAGCTTATACAGTGCATTAGAATCTGATTCTAATAACCCAACTCTTCATTTTGCTCTTGGGACAGCATTACAGTCACTAAAAGATAATGAAGGTGCTAAAAATTCATATACACAAGCTATTCAATTAAATCCAAATTATTTTGACGCGCATAATAATCTAGCTAGTATGTATTTAGATGAAACCACTTCTTTAATAACAAAAATGAATAATCTTGGTTCTAGCTCAAGCGATCAAAAAAAATATAATAATTACAAAAAACGAAGAAACAATCTATACAATGAAAGTATTCCTCATTTAGAAAAATGTGTAGAAATTCAGCCTGATAACGTTATGATTCTCAATGTTTTAAAAGAAATATATTATAAGGTAGGAGATGTTAAAAACATGAGAAGGGTTAAGTCCTTAATAGAATCACTCTAATTTTACGTGCTAGTAAACAAAAAAATAGAGAAATCAAGTACTATACATAGTAAATTTTATACGTCAGATTTAGTTTTTTCTGAATCAAAAAAAATTTTTGAAAATACTTGGCAGTTTGTTACTCACGAATCTAATCTTGTTGAGAAAAATGCCTTTCCTTTTAGTTATCTAGATGAATTTATTGATGAACCTTTAGTTATTATTAAAAATAAAGATGGTATAGTTAATTGTTTTTCTAATGTTTGTACACACAGAGGTAATATTTTAGTTGATAAACACTCTGTTATTTCAAATAGTGTATGCTGTCGATATCATGGAAGAAAGTTTGATTCATCAGGTAAATGTATTTTTATGCCAAAGTTTGAAAATGTTGTTGGTTTCCCCTCCAAAAAAGATGATTTAACAAATATTTCTGTATCAAATTGGCGTCAGTTTATTTTTTGTTCCTTTGGAAATAAATATAAAATTGAACATTTTTTTGGAGAATTGGAAAATAGAATTGGTTGGATGCCAATTGAAGATTTTATATTTACCCCTGAACTATCAAAAGATTATGAAGTTAAGGCAAATTGGGCTTTGTATTGTGATAATTATTTAGAAGGTTTTCATATTCCTTTTGTACACCATGATTTAGCTAAGAAGTTTGAATACGATGAATATTCTGTTGAGTTATTTCCGTATTCTAATTTGCAACTTGGAATTGGAAAAGATGGACAAGATTGTTTCAATTTACCTAAGTCATCAGTAGATTACGGAAAAAATATTATAGCTTATTACTTTTGGGTTTTTCCAAACATGATGTTTAATTTTTATCCTTGGGGTCTGTCAATAAATATAGTCAAGCCAGTTTCTAAAGATTTAACAAAAATTGAATTTCGATCATTTGTTTGGGATGAAACAAAGCTAAAAAGAGGTGCTGGATCAGACTTAGATAAAGTAGAGAAAGAAGATGAAGAAATAGTAGAGTCTGTTCAAAGAGGTGTGAATTCAAGATTTTATGATAGGGGAAGATTTTCACCAACTATGGAAACAGGGGTTCATCATTTTCATTCACTTTTAAGTAAGTTCATGAAATAAAAATTAAAGTTAAAATTTGACTTATAAATTAAGATTATTAACCACTCTCTTCTCTCTGTTCTGATTTCTTAAATTATTGATAAATAAATTTTTATAAATTGTATAAAATTCAAGAAAACTTTAACATGATTTATAACATGTTTAGTATAGTTATTTATATTATTTATCTTTAGATTAATTATCATATGATAAATTATAGAATTTCATAATTTTTTAAATTTACATATACACATTCTTTAAAAAACTTAAAATGTCATGAAAAATATTTTACTTTTTATTTCAATATTCTTTTTTCAAATTTCTTTTTCTCAGGTTATAACTTTTGAGTGTAATAACTCTATTATTACTGTATCTTGGGAAGAAATTGTAAATAATCCAAATGCTTATATGGATTGGGATGCGGATGGAAATATCGATGAAGATGATGTTACAATGTATTTATATGAAGCATATGATTGTGAAAACTCTTTAGGTGGTTGTGAAGAATATACAACTATTGTTATTGATTGTGTATGCTTAGATAATCAAGAGATAATTTTTTTGGAAGAAATAGATGAGTCAAACTGTGAGATTACTCAAATTTGCGAATGCATTACTGTAAATAATGATATTAATTGGAATAATATTGATTGGGAAGATTTAGGTTGGGAAGAATTTGATTGGGAAAGTGTTTGGTCAGATTATGATTTAGGTAATATTATTGATTGGGATAATACACCCTGGGATGATATTATTAATTTAGACATTGATCCAGATGATTTAATTAATTATATACAAAATATGTTATTAGGTCAAAGTTTTGATTGGGATAATTTTGTTGAAATGCAAGTAGGAGTTGATGAATGTTGTATTAATCCTGAATGGATTGACCCTATGGCTATGTGTCCCATGATATTTAATCCGGTAGTTGGGTGTGATGGTATTGAATATGGAAATAGTTGTCAAGCTGAAGCTGCTGGTATTACTAGTTATGTGGATGGTATGGGAAATACAACATTATTGGAATGGGGTTGTAATCAAGGTGGTGTAGATTGTGCAGATGACTCAGAGGGTATATTAGCACAATATGGTTATCAATGTAATGATATAGTTGGTGCGTGGTTTTCATGGGATTGTACTGATGATCTCTCTGTTGCGGTTCCTGAAGCCCCTTCAGGAATGTGGACTATAGGAGACCTTTGTTCACTATCCTGTAATGAATGTGATGATGAGTTAGACTGTGTTGCAGACTTAATTCCTGATTGTGTATTTATGACTGTTGTGGATCCTGTATGTGGATGTGATGGTGTTACATATAGTAATTCTGGAGAAGCTGCGTGTAATAATATTTTTGATTTCACCATGGGTGAATGTGAAGGCGTTGTAGATTGTATAGATGATCCAGATGGTATGTTAACGCAATTGGGATCTTCATGTTCTGAACTTGCAATACTTGGTTGTGATGCGGATTTGTCTGATTTTATTCCTGGAATTGGTTTTGGTATAAGTGTTTATGAGATTTGTCCTGAATCTTGTGGAGATTGTGGTGAAGGTACTGCAGGCTGCACAGAAGAGGAAGCATGTAATTACAATCCTGATGCTACAACTGATGATGGTAGTTGTGATTATGGTGTTGATTGTTTTGTGTCACCATGTTCTTTATCACCCTCACCTTTCCCTGGAGCAAATTGTTTAGATGATTATTGTGGGGGGTGTTGTGCTATTTGGACTTGGATAGATGAAGAGGGGGATGATTTTACTTTTAATTCATGTACTGATGAATATACGGAGGGGTGTACAGAATCTAATGCAATTAATTATAATCCGGATGCGATATTAGATGATGGATCTTGTGAATATGCTTGGGATGATTGTATTTCCCAACAAATACTAGAATCATTTGGAAATTATAATCTAGGAAATATTGATTCTCAATCCAGTGATTGGTTTGGTTGGGATAATGGAAATTCAGGTGTAGATGTTGTAAATTTTTCAATGAATACTTATTTAGGTGATGGTCAATCAATTCTTGTTGAACAGGATGATGATTTAATTTGGGATTTAGATGGTATCAATACTGGTAGTGGAGAAGTAACTTTTTATATGTATATACCTTCTTCAGATGATGCAGGGGCTTATTATAACATGTTACATAATTATGCCGCTGCTAACTCTAATTGGGCATTTCAAGTTTTATTTGCTTCAGCTAGTTCAGGAGATCAATCTTATATAGATTTAGATCAGCCAGTGTATTTTGATGCTGTTTATGATACCTGGGTAGAGGTTCGTCATGAAATAGATATTGATAATGATCTTATTACTCTATATTACAATGGTGAAATGATTTCTTCTTGGGCTTGGAGTAATGGTTCAGCAGGAGCATCAAATGTTTTAGATGCATTAAATTTATTTGGTTTTTGTACTGGAACACCATGTTCTGGATTTACTTATTATGATAATATAGAAATATGTGGTGATTTTTTCATTAGTGATATTGAAGATAAATCCACTTTAGATGTAAATCTTTATCCAAATCCTAACAAAGGTTCATTTAATATAGTTTTGAATGACAATCAAGGGGAATTTAATATAAGGGTTTTTAATATAATAGGAAAAGAGGTTTATAATGAAACTATAGATGGCTATGTAAAAAACTCTATTAAAACTATTGATTTAGCTTTAACAAAGGGGACCTATATTGTGAATTTAGAAACAAAAAACCATGTTCTTAAAATTCCTATGGTAATAGAATAGTTATTACAATATTTTAGTCCTCTCTCCACCAATATTTTTTTGGTATTTTTTCAAAAGTTATATTAATATATAAAGTATCTTTCTCTGTTTGAATAAACTTTTGGTTAAAATTTGTTTGATATCCTTCATTAGGTATTACATTAATTGGAAGTTTATGGTTTTTTGAAAACAATGAAGTAAGATTACTTTTTTCTAGTATATTTTTATTAATAAGAACAGTACCATGTTCTTTTCCAACAATATTTAGGTTTAATAAATACGTTTCAATTTTAAATTTTTGTTTTAAATGTTTAAGGAAATAAGCTGGTCTTTTAATTGCAAATAATTTTAATTTGTTTACTTCCTTTTTCCAATAATCATAATTTCTCCCAATCCTTTCTAAATGATACCATCTGTCATTTAGTGATCTATTTGGTGTTCTAGTAAAATGAATTTTCATTTCTTCATCATAAATATTTTCAAACCAATCAATTCTATTAGTTAAGTATTCTGAGTTTAATTTACTTGATTTTAACCAAAAGAATTGATTGATAAAGTCAGTCTCAAAATCTTTATTTTTTAATAAATTTCTTAAGAGAAAGGTTGCCCACTGGGGATTGTACCAATGTGTCATGTATGGAGAGGTGAAATTTTTAATCATATTATTTTTATGATCACCTAAATCAAACCCAAGATCTGTATCATAAACAATCCATCTAAACTTATTATCTAACAAGCCTGATTTCCAAAATCTAATATTTCCTCTTGCGTCATTATTTGCTATAAAAAGTTGAAATATCCACCAATTGATATAATTTCTTGTATCCATTTCTTTTTGTACATTATGATAATGAATACTATCTTTTAAATTATTTTTTTTGATATAGTTTCTTAATTTAACATAGTCTTCATTACTACCAAATTCAACTGTTTTTAATCCCTGTAAAATGGTAAGACTGTCAGATTTTATATTATAGTTATTTCTAATGTAATGATCGTTAATTTTTTCTCTTATGTTATATACGCCCCAATATTCTGCATTGATAAAAAGATGTGCAGGAGTTGATTTTTGAACATCAATATCTTCTTCAGTGATAATTGAAGTTAAAAAACTATCTTTAAATCTTGTATTATTGTGATCATTTCCTGAGTGCCTAAGAACAAACTGCTTATATTTTTTTTTCCCAACACCAAATAAATCTGCATTGAATCTTTTTTTTCCATATTTTTCTCTTGCAATTAACCTCAAAGATTTTTCTTTTCCATATTTTGTCATCCCCCCAAATATTTTGATTCCAGAGTTCTGATTTAAAATTTGAATATTTTTGCTATTGAATATCTCAACATTTAATTTTCTTTCCCATTTTTTTGAAAAATTAGCATTCATATGTCTTTTTTCAATAGTATCCCAGTATGCATTATATCCTTTTGCATATATACCACGACTTTCCCCTAAAAAATCTTTTTTATTAATAATGAGTGATACAACATGAAAATTTGTTTTAAAATCAATTATGAATGTGTGACAACCTAGTTCTTTAATTGAATCATTTATTTTTTGAAAAAAACATAGAGAACTTGTTTTTTCAATTATCATTGAGTCTGGAAATTCCTTTTTTCTTTTTTCATTCAAACTATTTTTTACATAAAGTAAAGTTCCTTCACAAATACTTGCTTTTAAATTTATGACGGTGTCATAAATTAATGGATTATGTGATATGTTAAAACATTTATTAGTTTGTAATGAGTCAGTAAAAACTTCTTTTTTTAAAAAAGTTAAAGAATCAATTTCTTGAGAATAGATAAATGAAATATTAATTAATAATAAAGCAAATATTTTTATCATCTTACCCTAAGTTTTTTTCCAACTATCAAAATACTTTTTTCACCATTTTTTAAAATTTTTTTATTGAGTTTTATTAGTTTAGAAATTTCATTGTAGTCATTATAATATTGTAATGCAATTTTGCTTAATGAATCTCCTTTTTTAATTGTGTGATATTTTTTTGTTTGATTAAGATTGTTTTTTGGATAAGTAATATTTAATTCAATTCTTCTATCTCTAGTGTCATAATATTTTTGTTTTTTTGAGCCATATCCTTTCCAAGAAATATTTTTAACATCAAATCCTTTATTTTTTAAATATTCATATACTTTTCTAGCTCGGTTTTCAGAAATTTCTTGATTTACAAAATCACTACCTGTTCCTCCATCTGCATGACCCTGAATTTCAATTTTTATATTCTTATCAGAGGACAAAAAGTCAAATATTTCATTTAACCATTGTTTATCTTTAGTGGGAATGTTATCTCTTTCTTTTTCGAAATTTATATTACACTCTATTGATTTCACTCTAAATGTTACACGTCTGTTTTTTGAAATTTCATCTTTTGTACATTTATTTTTTTTATCATCACAATAAATAATAGGTTGTGTTTCTCCATAGCCATAATAATTAATTTTTGTTGAATCTACACCAATTTTTATTAAATAATCATGAACTTTTTTTGCTCTTTTTTCTGATAGAATTTTATTTTTATTTTCATCTCCAACATGATCAGAGTGACCTTGAATTTCTATAGTTACTTCAGGTCTTTTCTTTAACATATTTCCATATTCATCTAAAAATGTAGATACTGATGGTTCTAAATCAAAACCTCCACTTGGAAAAGGAAGATTAAGATCTAAAACTTCCATGGATTGGCTTACATATTTAATTGTATCATCTTTTCTCAGATCTTCGTAACATGGGCAAATTAATTCAGCTTTACTTTTTTCAATTTTATATTTTTCAATTGGTTCAAAATTGATAATTGCATCTTTTATTCTATCATATCCTTTCGACCAACTATCTGCACAGTCTTCCCAATAATGTAAACTTTGAAGAGTCGAAAATCCACAAAACTGTTTCAGTAATACAGCTGATATGTATCCTGATTGATGCCAACCGTTCCAACAATGTAAATATATAGGTCCTAGCTCATTATTATTTATTGCTTCATAAACCATTAAAAGTATAGAGTCTCTTGATTCTTTATCATTACCGCTTAATTGAAAATAATCTAGTCTTTTGTTACCCTTTTCTACAAATCGAGGAGCAGTATTCCAATTTGTTTTGTATAAATAAACAATATTAGAGAAATCTTGTTCTAATAAGTTCTCAAGCCCGTCTTGAGGTAATGGGTTTTTATTTCCTCTTTTATTTTTTTTGTGATAATAATTATTTCCACCTCCTCTGTAAGCTACTCCGTGAAGAATGGATCTAAAATTTCTGGTTCCGTATAAAATTTCTAAACCATTTCCTTTGTTATCAGTTGCTTTTTCAGTTACACAGTTAATTTCAAATTTTGATTTATAATAATTTATTTTTTCTTCAAATGATTTATTTTTTTCTTGGCTAAAAATAAATATTGGTAGGATTAGAATTGGAATAATTTTGTTTAATTTCACTTTAATAATGTTTTATTTTTTTAATAAATATTTTAATTTTTTCAATATAAAATAATTTTTCAGACGTAAAACATTATTTTAAAAATCTTATCAGTTTTAAAATATTAATAAAATGAAAAAGAAAATATTGCTTTTAGGTTCCGGTGAATTGGGTAAAGAATTTGTAATTGCTTGTCAGAGATTGGGCCAGTATATAATTGCAGTAGATAATTATTTTGATGCACCTGCAATGCAAGTCTCAAATGAATTTGAGGTGATTAATATGCTTGATGGAGATGAATTAGATAGAATTGTAAAAAAACATAATCCAGATATAATTGTACCAGAAGTTGAATCAATAAGAACTGAAAGGTTTTATGATTATGAAAATAATGGAATACAAGTGGTTCCCTCTGCAAAAGCTGCAAATTATACAATGAATAGAAAATCAATAAGGGATTTAGCTGTAAATGAATTAAATATAAAAACAGCAAAGTACAAATATGCTAAATCTCTTGATGAGTTAAGAAATGCAGTTGATTATTGTGGTATTCCATGTGTAGTTAAACCATTGATGTCTAGCTCTGGGAAAGGCCAATCTACAATAAAAAAATATGAAGAAATTGAAGATTCTTGGAATTATGCAATTGAAGGTTCTAGAGGAGATTTAGTGGAAGTTATAGTAGAAGAGTTTGTTAATTTTGATTATGAAATAACATTATTGACTCTGACTCAACAAAATGGTAATACATTATTTTGTCCACCAATTGGTCATCGACAAGAAAGGGGGGATTACCAAGAAAGTTGGCAGCCAATGGATATGAATGAAAGACATTTAAATTCTGCTCAAGAAATAGCTGCTAAAATTACAAAATCTTTAAAGGGATCAGGAATTTGGGGTGTTGAGTTTTTTATATCTAAAAATGGTCCTATTTTTTCTGAATTATCTCCAAGACCTCACGATACAGGCATGGTTACTCTAGCTAGTACTCAAAATTTTTCAGAATTTGAGTTACATGCTAGAGCTATTTTAGGTATACCAGTTTTAGAAATTACTTTATTAAAAAATGGAGCAAGTGCTGTTATTTTGGCAGAAAAAAATAGTAAAAATCCTTTATTTAGTGGTTTTAAAAAAGCAGCTTGTTTTAAAAATACTGACTATAAAATATTTGGAAAAACAAGTAGTAGACCATTTAGGAGAATGGGAGTTGCTTTATCTTATGGTACTGAATCTGTAGATTTTTTAGTCAAAAAAGCAAAACAAGTAGCATCTTGTATAAAAGTTTCTTAAATCGTACATTTGTTTAACTAAATTTTTTTGATATGAGTAAACTTTCAACATCTTTAGGCAGGTCTGGTAATCCTGCTTTGACATCTGAAGTATTTAATAAATCTATTACTTCCCAAGGAGAAGTAATGACGCTACAAGGAACAGTAAATAAAACTGCTTTTAGTTTATTTTTATTGGTTGCTGCAGGTTCTTTTACATTTTCTCCTGATTATAGTTGGTTAATTTGGCCAGGTTTTATAGGTGGTTTTATTGTAGCTATGATTACAATTTTTAAAAAAGAATGGGCACCAATTACTGTTCCGATTTATGCAATTTTAGAAGGCTTAGCTTTGGGGGGCATTTCCTATATTTATAAAGAAGCTTTTTACCCTGGAATAGTTTCTCAAGCCATTTTATTAACTGTTAGTATTTTTGCAGCTCTACTTTTTGCTTACAAGACTAGAATTATTAAACCCACTGAAAACTTTAAATTAGGAATTTTTGCTGCTACTGGTGGAATTTTTTTAGTCTATATAGCTTCTTTTATCATGTCTTTATTTGGCGCTTCGATGCCAATTATGAATCCTTCTAATGCTTCTCTTATAAGTATTGGTTTTAGTTTGTTCGTAGTGGTAATTGCTGCATTGAACCTAGTTTTGGATTTTGACTTTATTGAAGAAGGGGCTGAAAAAGGAGCTCCAAAATATATGGAATGGTATGGCGCATTTGGCTTATTAGTTACATTAGTTTGGTTATACTTAGAAATTTTGAGATTATTAGCAAAATTAAACTCCAGAAGATAATACATTAGTTAGCTTATCATGAAGAGTTTTATTTTTTTATCATTTTTTTACTCATTTTTTTTATTTTCTCAAAACCTACCAAGTCAGTACTATTTTTCTGAGGATGGAAATAGATTAATAAGAGGAGGATTGGATTTAGGTGGTTTTTATAATCAATCAGAAATAAAAACCATTTACTTATACTTTGATCAACCAAATTTTTGGGACATTCTACACAATAATTACTGTGATAAAATTAATATTCCCGCAACTTTGATTTATGATGGACAAACATATGAAAATGTTGGTGTAAGATTTAAAGGACAAACTTCATATGCAAATACAAATGGTTCTCAAAATGGTGGTGGTCCTGGAGGAGGAGGTCCTGGAGGTAATAATGTTGATACAGATAAAAAGTCATTTAATATTGAGCTTGATTGGCAAACAAATCAAAATATTAACGGTTATGAAACATTAAACTTAAATAATTGCTACCAAGATCCTAGTTTTTTAAGAGAATTTATTTTTTCAAAATTATCTAGAAATTATATTCCATCTGTTCAAGTAAACTTCCTAAAATTAATGATTAACGATGAGGACTGGGGTATTTATCCAAACATTCAACAATTAGATAAAAAACATGCTGGGGAGTGGTTTTTTGATGATGAGTGCACTAGATGGAGAGCTGAAAACCCTAATAGTGAGGCTCCTGGTTGTGGGGATTCTTTTACAGGGGGAGGTCCTGGGGGAGGAGGTCCTGGAGGAGGAGGCCCTGGAGGAGGGGGTCCAAATTTTGGAGCAGGCACATCTTCTCTAAATTTTCTTGGAATTGATACTTCTTACTACTTAGAGCATTATAATTTAAAAAAGTCATACAAAAATGATCCTTGGCAAGATTTAGTAAATGCTTGTATAGCTATTGAAAATGTTGAAAATTATGAAGACCAGTATAATGATATTAACGAACATTTTGATTTAGATGCGGCTTTATGGCATTTAGCTGTCGAAATTATATTTTCAGATGATGACAGTTATATAAACAAAGGAGGAATGGATTATTATGTTTATTTCGATAAATTTAATAACAGGATATTACCAATTGAATATGATGGAAATACAGTTTTTGGTAATATTAATTGGAGTCCATTTTATAATGAAAATAACTCCGATTTTGCTCTTTTAAATAAATTGTTAGCTATACCAGAATTTAGACAAAGGTATTTAGCTCACTTTAGAACTATTTTAAATCAATGTTTTGAGGAAAATTATATTAATAATTTAATTGATTATTATGCTGAATTCATTAATCAAAGTGTTTATGATGATCCTAAAAAGATATATTCTTATGTTAATTTTCTAAATGAAGTAGAAGAATTAAAAGAATATTTTCAAGAAAGAAAATCTTATTTATTATCAAATGATGAGGTCAATCAGGAATCGGTAGAATTTGAAAGTGTGGTTTACTCGGTTAATGGTGTTAATTTTTCTCAACCAAGTTCTTTAGATGAAACTTTAGTTTCAGTAATTTTAGATTCTCCAGATTTAGTAGATCAAGTAAATTTATATTACGGTTCTGGTTTTACAGGTCATTTTGAAAAAGTGCAAATGGAAAATAATTTGAATTATTATTTTTACAATATTCCTGCTCATGACCCTGGTCAATATGTTAGATTCTACATAGAAATAATTGATAAAAATGGTGTTAGGAAATATAATCCCGAAGGCGCTGAACATGATGTATATATATATCAAGTAAAAATGAACCAAGATTTGTTTAGTGATATTGTTATTAATGAGATTATGGCTTCTAATGATTTTACTGCTGTTGATGAATTTGGAGAATTTGATGATTGGATTGAGATTTATAATAAAGGAAATGAGTCAATAAATTTGTCAGGTTATTTTCTATCTGATGATCTTAATAATTTAACAAAATATACTTTTCCAGACGTTATTTTAGACCCCGATCAATATTTCATTGTTTGGGCGGATGATGATGAAGAAGATCAAGGAGATTATAATCATGCTACATTTAAATTATCTGCCTCTGGAGAATCAGTATATTTATCTGATGAAAATCTAAATTTAATTGATAATTGTGTGTTTGGTGAGCAACAAACAGACCAAGGTTTTGCACGTGTACCTAACGGATTTGGAGATTTTGTTATTCAAGCTCCTTCATTTAATTATAATAATGATTTAATATCATCAACTTTGGACGGCTCTAATAATCAAAAAAAACTTATAAAAGTTATTGATATTTTAGGTAAAGAATTAACTAAGAATATTGATGGAATTCAAATTGAAATTTTTAATGATAATACTGCTGTAAAAAAGTTTAAATTAAGATAAAAAATCTTTTTAATTTTATAATATTTCTTTATAATTTTAGTTAAAAATTACAATAATAATATTTACAAATGAATATGAAAAAAACACAAATCTTATTTACTGTTGGTTTAACGTCTCTAGTTTTATCTGTTATTTTTATTTTAATCACAATTATTTCTCCAAAAAAAACAGAAACTATTATTATTAAGGAACAAAATACACCAGTAGAGTTTTCTGGTCCTGTAAACACGAATAATTATTTTGATTTTTCTTCTGCATCTGAAAAAGCAACTAAGGCAGTTGTTCATATAAAATCCAGTCTTGAAAAAACAAAGAATGAAAGTAATCGAATAGAATTCAATCCTTTTGATTTTGATCCTTTTGGAGGAGGTTGGGGTTTTTTTGATGCTCCTAGTAAACCTTCCTCAGGTATGGGTTCTGGTGTTATAATCTCAGAAGATGGATATATTATAACAAATAGTCATGTTGTTCAGGGATTTGACAAGTTTGAAGTAACATTAAATGATTCTAGATTATTTGATGCTGAACTGGTTGGTAAAGACCCCTCAACTGATATAGCAGTTTTAAAAATTAAGGAAAAGAATTTAAATTATTTAAACTTCTCAAACTCAGACTTAGTCAAAGTTGGACAATGGGTACTGGCAGTAGGTAATCCTTTAGATTTAAAATCTACAGTTACTTCTGGAATTATAAGTGCTAAAGCTAGAAATATTAATATATTGAGAGGTGAAAAGTTTTCTGTTGAATCTTTTTTACAAACGGATGCTGCAGTAAACCAAGGAAATAGTGGAGGTGCTCTAGTTGATATTTTCGGTAACCTAATAGGGATTAATACCGCTATTGCAAGTAGAAGTGGGGGGTATGAGGGCTATTCTTTCGCAGTTCCTTCAAATATTGCAAATAAAGTTTGTAGTGATTTAATTGAATATGGAGCAGTTCAAAGAGCTTTACTAGGTGTATTTATTCAGGAATTAAATCCTGATCTTTGTAAGAAATTTGATTTAGATAAAGATATTCGAGGAATTTACATCAGTGGATATACTAGTAATAGTACAGCTGAAAAAAATGGAATTAAAGAAGGAGATGTAATGCAAAAAATTGATGGATCAATTATAAATACAATTCCTCAGTTACAAGAAAAGTTATTACAAAAAAATCCTGGTGATTATATTAATGTTGAAGTTTTGAGGAAAGGTAAATCTAAAACTTTAAAAGTTAAACTAATGAGTTTAGAAGAAGCTTCTGAAATCATGCAAAAATCCTAATGGAAGAAAATATAAAATCTTTTCCAGACCATTTAATTAATAGTTTTTCAAATTTTAATTCCATAAAATTAACAAAGAATAAATTTAATTCTATTCTAATTGTTGGTCAGGGCGGATCTAGTGTAGGAGCCCTAATATTAAGTGATTTACTTAAAAAAGATATTAAAATACCAATTATTGTAAATCACGGATATAAACTTCCCAATTGGGTTTCAAAAGAAACATTAATTATAATTTCTTCCTACTCTGGAAATACCGAAGAAACTTTAAATATTTTTAAACTCTGTATAAATAAAGGTTTTATTCCAGAATGTGTTTCTTCGGGTGGAAAAATTTTAAAGATTTGTAATAAAAATAAAATTAATTTTACTTATTTACCTGAAGGATATCAACCAAGAGAAGCTTTGGGTTTTTCAATTTATGCATTATTTTCAATTTTTTATAAATATGGAATCATTTCTAGAACCAGTTTCATGAAACTAAAAAATTCCTCAAAGCAACTTTCTAAAAGTCAAGCAGAAATTATAAAAAAAGCAAAAGAATTATCTGTTAAGATTTATAATAAAGTTCCAATAATTTACTCATCTAATCTTTTTGTCGGACTTGTAACAAGATTCAAACAACAATTAAATGAAAATTCAAAAAATCTTTGTTGGTTTAATATAATTCCTGAAATGAATCATAATGAAATTGTTGGATGGGATTTATCAAACAAAGATATAAATTCAAATTTTATTTCATTATTCATAAAAAGTCATTTAGATATCAAAAAAAATCATAAAAGAATTGATTTTACTCTTGACTATTTAAAGCAAAAAAAAATTAGTTCAGAGTTAATAATTATGGATAAAGGGGATTTATATTTTCAATATTTATATTTGATTAATTTATTAGATTTTGTTTCTTTTTATTTAGCAGGTAAAAAAAATGTAGACCCTTACAATATTGATTCTATAATAACATTAAAATCTAAATTGAAATAAATTTATGATTAAAGGATTTATATTGGATTTTGATGGTGTAATTATTGATACAAATAACTATCATTTTTTATCATGGAAAAAAAGTTTAAAAGATTTTGATATAAATTTCACTGAATCAGATTATGAAGAAATAAAAGGTTTAAGTAGATTATTGTCAGTTGATTATCTATCTTCAGTTCATAAAGTTATTGAGTCAAATAAACAAAATTTATTAAAAAAGAAAAATGATATTTATTTAAAATTAATTGAAAGTGTAAGTTCCGATGATTTAATGTATGGAGTAAAAGATTTTCTTATAACCTACGGAAAGTCAAAATTAGGAGTAGCTTCCTCAAGTAAAAATGCAAAATATATACTTAAAAAAATTAAATGTGATCATTATTTCGATGTTATTGTTGATGCAAATGATATTCCTGAATCAAAACCAAATCCAAATGTTTTTCTAAAATGTTCAGAGCTACTTGGTTTAAAACCATTTCAGTGTGTAGTTTTTGAAGATTCTGAAAAAGGATTATTAGCATCACAAAAAGGGGGGTTTATAAGCTATTTAGTTGGTAATAAGAAAATAAGTCATTTGACTAATAACTATATTGATAATTTAACATTATACAAATGATACTAATTGCTGATAGTGGTTCAAGTAAAACTGATTGGGCTTATTTTGACAATTCAATAAATCAGTTTAAAATTATTAGAACAATAGGCTTTAACCCTTACTTTATTGACTCTAAAAGAATAATAGAAGAGTTAAATTCTTCTTTTGATTTATTAAAAATTTCAAAATCTGTAAGAAAAGTTTTTTTTTATGGAGCAGGATGCACTGAAGATTCAAAGAAAAATATAATATTTGAATCCTTAAATTCATTTTTTTTAGATTCTGATATTTTTATTGAGAATGATATTTTAGGTGCTTGTTTGTCTGTAAAATCTAAAAAAACTAGTATTAACTGTATTTTAGGGACAGGGTCTATTGCATGTATTTTTGATGGAAGGAAAATAGAAGAATCAGTTCCTTCTTTGGGTTTTATTCTAGGTGATGAGGGAAGTGGTAATTATTTTGGAAAAAAAATATTAAAACTTTACATGACCAACCAGTTACCTAGAAATTTAAAAACTAATTTTGAAAAAAATTTTGATATTTCTTATGAAAAAATAATGACTAATATTTATCATAGTGAAAGGCCAAATTCTTTTCTGTCTTCTTTTTTCCCTTTTTTAGCTAAAAATAAAACCGACCCATATATTTCTAATATTTTAAAAATTGGATTATTAGATTTTTTGAATGTTCACGTTTTTTCTATACCAAATTTTAAAGATTACGATATTAATTTTTTTGGTTCAGTATCAATAATTTTAAAGGATGAAATTATTGAAATTCTAAGAGAGAGAAAATGTAAAATAGGATTATTTATAGATAAACCAATTTTAGGTTTATGTAATTATCATTATAAAAAATAGTTTTTTTAGTAGCTATTAATAAAATACTTTTAAATTTGATTTATGAATCCCTTTTCTTTTATTAAAAGTTTAATACCATTTCAATACTCATTTTCTTATATTTTTTTTGTTTTTGGTTGGGTTAGTTTTTTTTACTCAGGTTTATTTTCTTACTCATTAATTTTATTTGCTTTTGTCTTTCTACCAATTTTAGAACTTTTAACTCCTCCTGGTTTTAAGTTTTTTCAAGGTTTAGATACTAAAAAAGATAGTTTTATTTATGACTTAATACTTTATTTTACAGTTTTTTTACAAATAGTATCACTGATTTTTTTTCTATTTGTAATCAACTATTATGATTTATCTGCTTATGAGTTAGTTGGAAAAGTTTTAGCAATGGGAACTTTATGTGGTCATTCAATCAATATAGCTCATGAATTAGGTCATAGGTCAAATAAGTTCGATCAATTTTTGTCTAAAACACTGCTCTTAACAAGTTTATATATGCATTTTTTTATTGAACATAACAAAGGACACCATGTAAGGGTTGGCACACACAGTGATCCAGCAACAGCACGAAAAGGTGAATGGTTGTATTTCTTTTTTGTTAGATCAATTATTTTTCAGTATATATCTGCTTGGAAAATTGAATTTAAAAGACTAAAAATGAAAAAAAAATATTTTTTTTCACTTAATAATGAAATGATTCAGTTTACTTTAATTCAACTTTTTTTAATTCTTACCATCTTCTACTTAAATATTTTTTCAGGTATAATGTTTTTATTTTCCGCGTTTTTTGGAATCATTTTACTTGAAACAATAAATTATGTTGAACACTATGGGTTAGTAAGAAATTTGAAATCAAATGGTAGACATGAGGCATTATCTGAATTTCATTCTTGGAACTCAGATTTTATTTTAGGAAGATTATTACTCCATCAATTAACGTTACATTCAGACCACCACTTAAAAGCATCGAAAAAATATCAAAAATTAGAAAATATATCCAATGCTCCTAAACATCCTAGTGGTTATCCAGGTATGATGGTATTGGCTTTTTTTCCCCCACTATGGTTTTTTTCCATGAACCCTTTAGTTAATAAGTACAGAATTAAATCAAAAAAAAAAAATAACTAACATGAAAAATATAATTTTATTCTTAATTCCATTATTTTCTTTGTCTCAAGATTATAGTAAATATATGTCTAAAGGAAATAGTCAAAAACCTACAGGAAAAATTTATGGAAAAATTCAAGATGATAATTCAAAAAACCTACAATTTGCTAACGTTTCATTACTTTCAAATGATTCTATTTTAGAAGGTTTAATTACTGATGAAAAAGGCAGGTTTTTATTTGAAGATATTCAAGTTGGTAAGTATTCCTTGAAAATTAATTATGTTGGTTATGAAACAAAAAAAATAGATGAAATATCAATTACCAAAGATATTAATGTAATCAACTTGAAAAACATTAAACTTGAATTGACAATAAATATGTTAGAGGGTATGAATTTAGTTGATGAAAAACCTATTTATGAAAATAAATTTGAAAAAATTATTTATAATGTTGAAAATGATTTAAGTCAAAATTCTCTTGATGGCATTGATGTTTTAAGTCAGGCTCCACTCCTTGATGTTGATATAGAAGGAAATGTTTCTTTGAGAGGTTCACAAAATATTAAGTTTTTACTTAATGGTAAAGAATCTTCTTTTTTAAAAGGTGATAATGTAGCTGATGTACTTAAAATGATTCCTTCTGAACAAATTAAAAGTGTTGAGGTAATAACGAGTCCAACAGCGAGATACGCAGGTGAGGGTAATGCTGGTATAGTTAATATAATTACTAAACAAGATAAGTTAGAAGGATTTACGGCTGGATTGGGTACAAGTACTGGAACAAGGGTAAATAGAACTAATGGTAATTTTAGTTATGGTAATAATAAATTTGGCATTAGCGGAAGAATTGGTGGGAGATATGGATGGCCAAGGGAAGGAAAAAGTACTTATTATAGAGAAACAATTGGCGAAAATGGAGAAAATTTAAGCATTTTAGAATCTAACGGAAAAACTATAGGGAATTGGGTGGGGCATAACTCCTCTTTAGATGCTTATTATGAATTTAATCCTCAATTAAATATTTTATCATCTCTTTGGTATGGAGGATACAGGAAAACTAATGAGGGAAATTATAATTATTACTCTGATATACAAGGTGAATATGATGTCTTTCAAGAATCTTTAAATACTGATACTGAACTAGAATGGACAACTGATATTGTTAAAACTTTTTTAGATAATGAGAAGAGAGAATTAAGATTTGCTTTTCAGTTAGGAAGAGAATACAATAACGATGAAAGTTTTACAAATCAAGGTTTCTCTACCTTTCAACAAACTGATAGTTTAGATTATGATAATCTTAGTGATGGCTTAGGTCGAGAATATACATTTCAATTAGACTACATTCACCCTATATCTAAATCTTATGAAATTGAATTAGGGGGAAAATTCATTAATAGACTGAGAGAAATTGATTATTCTAACACTCAAGAAACATTTTTTGAAGACGAAAGCGACGAAGGAAATTCTGATTTATTTAGTGCTAATGATATTTTTAACTATGATCAATCAGTTTGGGCAGGATACCTGTCTTCAAGTATGGAGTTTCCTAAGGACATTTCTTTAATAGCTGGAGTAAGATATGAAGGAACAAAAATTAGTGGTCAATACCAGTTAAGTAATCAAAACATAGATGAAAACACATACCATACTTTTTTACCAAGTTTTGTGCTATCAAAAAAAATAGATTTTTCTAAAACATTAAAGTTATCTTATTCAAAAAGATTGATGAGGCCTAGTATGACTTACATTAATCCAAATATTGTTTTTACAGATTCTAAAAACATCAAAATTGGAAATCCAAATCTAAATCCAGAAATAACCCAACAATTTGAATTTGGTTACAGTAGTTTTAAACCTGGTTTTATGACAAATTATTTCATTTATTACAAAAAAACAGATGACATAATAGAAGACTTTATCTCTATATCTGGAGATACTTCAATCACTAATTATTTTAATATCGGAACAAATAACTCATTTGGGTTTAATTTTTTTGGTTCAATTAGAATACCAAATATTATGAATATAAGAGGAGGGGGTGATATTTACACTTACAATGTTTCATCATCGCAATTTTCAGTAAATAATCCTAATGTAGATGATGTAAGACTAGTATTTAAATGGTATTTAAATTCTAAAATTGATTTAGGAAAAAATTATACTTTTGAATGCAGAGGATGGTACAGATCACCAAGACAAACAATTCAAGGAACTATTCCAAGTTTTTCCATGGTTAGTTTTGGATTAAAAAAAGAGTTCAATAATAAACGAGGTTCAATTGGAATTGGCTTAATTGAGCCATGGAATAAGTATAAGTCATTTGAAACTGAATTATCTGGAAATAATTTTAATCAACAATCAAATAATCAAATTTTATTTAGATCAATTCAATTAAATTTTAAATATAAGTTTGGGAAGTTAAAATTTGATCCTATAAAAGGCAAAAGTACAATTAATAACAATGACTTAAAAGATGGTGATGGGGGTGGAGGAGAATATTAAAATTAAGTTTATATGAAAACAATACACGATTGGTTTGATGAATATGGTCAAAGTCATCAAAATAAAACAAATAAAATCATTCATTGGATTTGTATTCCACTAATTTTTTGGAGCATTATTGCATTATTATCTATAATTCCTCAACAATTTATAAAAATAGGTAGTGAATATAATTTTTTACATTTTGGTACAATAGTTATTATTTTGGGATTATTTTTTTATTTAAGATTATCTTTTAAAATTTTTCTTGGGATGTTTGTCTTTTCTTTATATGTTTTACTTGATGTTTACTTTTGGGATACGGTTTTTGGAAGAGATGTTTTAATGTTTTTAGCGATTAGTATTTTTGTATTTTCTTGGATACTTCAATTTTATGGTCATAAAATTGAAGGTAAAAAACCCTCATTTGCAAAAGATATTCAGTTTTTATTAATTGGTCCAGCTTGGTTACTTGGTTATATTTATAAAAAAATTGGAATTAAATTTTAGTTATGGTAGATATTTTTAAAGAGGAATTAAATGTTTCTCAAGATGAAAAAGTTCCTTCAATAGACAGAGGAGAGTTTATAAAAGTAGTTGAAAGTAGAAGAAGTGTAAGGGTTTATAATGATGAAAAAATTCCTGAAAAAGATATTCAAAAATGTTTAGATTTAGCATTACTTGCTGCTAACTCATCAAATCTTCAAGCATGGCAATTTTACTGGGTGAAATCAAATGAAAAAAAGAAAAAATTAGTTAAGTATTGTTTAAATCAACCAGCAGCTAGAACAGCCCAAGAATTAATTGTTTGTGTAGCTAAACCAAGTGCTTGGAAAAAAAATAGCAAAAAAATGTTAGAATTACTTAACTCTAAAGGTAATCCCCCTGAGGCTGTTGTAAATTATTATAAAAAAATAGTTCCATTAGCTTATGACCAAGGATTTTTAGGAATAAAGGGTTTTTTAAAAAAAATTGCAATTTTCTTTTTAAGTTTTTCAAAACCTATTCCAAGGGAGCCAGTTTCTTTTTCTGATATGAAAGTTTGGTCACAAAAAACAACCGCATTAGCTTGTCAAAACTTAATGCTTTCATTAAGAGCGTTTGGATATGATTCTTGTCCAATGGAAGGTATTGATTCTGCAAGAATAAAATCTTTATTAAATCTTCCAAAGTCAGATCAGATTTGTATGGTTATTAGTGCAGGTAAAAGAGCATCAAATGGTGTTTATGGAAAAAGAATTAGGTTCAACAGAGAAGATTTTATCAAGATAGTTTAAATTTTTATCTTTGTTTGAACGAATCTCTTTTGTCTCTATGAAAAAAATTATATTTCTATTAACATATCCTTTTATTTTATTTTCTCAAGTTAACTTTAGTGAAGATATTTCATCAATTATATATAATAATTGTACTGAATGCCATAGGCCGGGACAATCAGGTCCAATGCCATTTACTAATTATTTAGAGGTAGCTGCTTTTGGAAACATGATTAATTATGTAACTGCTATTGATTACATGCCTCCTTGGCATGCTGATACAGAATATTCTTCTTTTCTTGGAGAAAGAGGTTTAACAGATGATGAAAAAAATTTAATTAACGAATGGGTTACTAACGGAATGCCTCAAGGTGATCCTTTACTTGAAGCACAGATTCCAAATTTCCCAGAGGGTTCTGCAATTGGTACACCTGATGCTGTTTTCACAATGGAGGAAGAATATTTGATTGAAGGAAATAATCAAGATGATTATAGAGTTTTTGTTTTTGAAACAAATTTTCCTGAAGATAAATATTTAAAATCTATTGAGATTATTCCTGGTAATTATGCTGCTGTTCATCATGTTTTAATCAATATTGATGATGGTGCATGCGCGGCAATTGATGCTACTACTCCTGAATATGGTTATGAGTGTGAAAGTGGTTTTTGTACAGGTGAAATTCCTCAGATATCAGCTGGATATACTCCGGGAATGGTTCCCCCAGTTTGGAATAATGATGTTGGGATGTTACTTCCTGCAGGTGCAGATATATCTATTCAAATGCATTATGCCCCAAGTCCTATAGACCAATATGATCAATCTACAGTTAATTTATTTTTTAAAGAACAACCTGTTTTAAGAGAAATACAAGTAGAAACAATTGTTGATACTCAATTATTTATTCCAGCCAATGAATTATATGAACACTATGTTTCTTTTGAAATAGAGGAAGATATTAGTTTAATTAGTATTCTACCTCACATGCATTTAATTGGTAAGTCATGGCTTGTTTATGCAGAAAATAATGGAGATACAATTCCAATTATAAGTATTCCAGAATGGGATTTTAACTGGCAAAGTTTTTATCAACCTGAATATATGTTAAAATTACCTCAGGGATACACTCTTCATGCTTATGCTACTTATGATAATACTGCTAATAATCCACTAAACCCTAATTCACCACCTCAAAATATGTATTGGTGCGATTATACAACTTGTGAAATGTTTTTTCTTCCATTTGCCTATGTTGAGTATCAAGAAGGAGATGAAAATATATACCTAGGAAACAGCGAAGATTTAGGATGTACTGATTTAAATGCTTGCAATTATAATCCAAATGCAATAATTGATGATGGTAGTTGTGGAATATCAGATGATTGTGGAGAATGTTTTGTTCCATGTTGTTATAATTTTGAAACTGAAACATGTGATCAAACAGTAAGTCAACAAGACTGTGAATATTTTTGGGCTGATTATAGTATAATTTCTGATCCAGAACAAAATATATTTTGGAATTTGAGTTGTAATTCAGGTTGTACAGATCCTTTAGCTTGTAACTATGATTCAACAATTTTACCTGGTGGTTTTGACGATGGTTCATGTGTTTTTGTTGATGGTATATGCGATACATGTGAAAATGGTGTTGTAATTGATAATGATGCTGATAATGATGGAATCTGCAATGGTGATGAATTAGAAGGCTGTACAGACCCTCTAGCTTGTAATTACAATGAATTTGTAACAAATGATGATGGAAGTTGTGAATATGCTCCAGAGTTTTATGACTGTGAAGGTAACTGTTTACAAGACTTGGATGAAGATGGAATTTGTGATGAATGTAATAGTTTTGAAAATATGGTTGTTGATTGTGAATGTGAATTTTTAGATCCGGCTACCTACACTGTATTTTTTACAAATGTCATTGAAAGTGATTGTATTTTAATTGAAGATTGTTATTGTGAATGTATTAGTGATTTAGATGAAGATGATATTTGTGATGAAAATGACAATTGCCCTGATGAGTATAATCCAAATCAAGAAGATTCAAACGATGATGGAATAGGTGATGCGTGTGACCAAACTAGTTTGAATGAAAATATCAGTAATAGAAAATTAATTAAAGTTGTTGATATTCTTGGAAGAGAAGTTAGGGAATTAAATAAATATACTCTTTTATTTTATGTTTATGATAACGGAGAAATTATTCCAAATTACATCATCAAATAAAGTTGATTTAAAAATAATTTTCTAAAGAAAAAGAGCAAATACTGTTACAATTTTAGTATGAAGAATATATCATTAGTTATTTCTTGTGGTGGTGCTAAGGGATTAGTTGGTGTTGGTGTAATTGAAGAATTAGAACGTAGAGGTTTTAATATTAAGTCTGTTGCTGGAACTTCAATTGGCTCTGTAATACTTGGTATTTATGCTTCTGGAAACTTACAAGAATATAAAAAGTGGATGTTGAAACAGGGTAGAATTGATATTTTGCGAATGATGGATTTTACTATAGATAAGAGAGGAATTATAAAAGGTAAAAAGGTTTTTGATGAGATGAGACCCTTTTTTAAAGATTCTTTAATAGAGAACTTACCGATTCCTTATTGTGCTGTTGCTGCTGATATTAATACATTTGAAGAAGTTGTTTTTAAAAAAGGAAGTTTACATAAAGCAATTAGATCTTCTATTTCTGTTCCATCTCTAATAACTCCAGTGGTAACTGAAGATAAAGTTCTAGTTGATGGTGGATTAGTAAATCCACTTCCACTTTCAAGAGTTCAAAGAACTAAAGATGATATTTTAGTAGCAGTAAATTTAAATTATTACGATTCTAATTATGAAAAAGATATACCACAATATTCATTAGATTATCCTATAATAAATAAAATGTTAAATTATTTTAGCTCATCTTCAAAAAAGGAAGATGCGGGAAATATGGTAAATTTCTTAAATAAAACTGTTTATGTTATGATGAGTCAATTATCAAAAAATTCAATTGATAAATATAAACCTGATATTCTTATAAATATTCCTTATAACATATGTGGTTTTTTTGATTATCATAAAACAAGTGAATTAATTGAATACGGAGTCAAGAAAACTAGCCAAATTTTGGATGAGAAATTAAGTTTGTATAATAATTAATATAATTAATTATACAAAGTATACTATTTTCTAATAAAAAAAAATTAAATTTGTCGACCAAAAAACCTGTAAATTGAAAAAAAATATAATTTTCTTATTCACTCTATTCTTATTAATTTCTTGTGTTAGTAATGAAAAAACCGTTGAATCAAATTCAGATAATTCATCTTCAGAAATTAAGGAAGATATCGTTTTATGCTCCTTTTATATTCCTAAAAATATATCTCCAAAAGTTGAAATATCAGGAACAATAAGTTCAAAAAACAAGGTAGACCTATTAAGTGAGGTTAGTGGTAAACTTAAAACAAAAAAAAATAAATTTAAAGTTGGAAATGAGTTTAAAAAAGGACAAACTCTTATAAGAGTTGAGTCATCTGATTTGAAATTAGAAATTAAATCTGTTAAAAGTGAGTTTTTATCATTGCTCATTCAATGTTTACCTGATCTTAAATTGGACTATCCAGCTTCATTTAATAAATGGGAATCTTATGTTGAGGGTTTTAATATAAATAGAAGATTAAGAAGTCTACCTGATTCAGAAAACAATCAAATAAGGAATTATCTTTCAGGCAGAGGTATTTATAGTCTTTTTTACAGAATAATGTCTTTAGAAAATAAATTAGATAAGTTTTCAATAAAAGCTCCATTTGATTGTGTGGTTACTCAATCTTTCTTATCAACTGGTTCAAATATTGTTATGGGACAAAAAATTGGTCAAATAATAGACAAAAAGAATTATGAAATTACAACTTCTTTAGGTATTTCGGAGTCAGAACTCTTTAAAATTGGTGATCATGCAACTTTAAATTCTGAGGACATTGATAAAACTTTTAGTGCAAAAATAAAGAGAAAAGGAAATCACATCAACACCTTAACTCAAAGTATTGATATTTTTTTTGATATTTCAGATAAAGATTTAAAAGATGGAATGTTTGTAAAAGGTTATGTTACTGGAAAATTACTAAAAAATGTTTATAAAATTCCAAGAAATAAACTTGTTAAAGACAAGAATGTATTCATCAAAAAAAATAACATTTTAGCAGAAAAGGAAATTAAGGTAATTTATTTTGATAATGACTCAGTTATTATTTCTGGTCTTGACAATCAAGACTGTGTTATAGATAATTACAGAAATTACTTCTACGATGGTATGGAAATAAATTAATATTTATGAAAGCTCTTATATCGTACTTTATTAAATATCCCATCACTGCAAATCTTTTAATGTTTCTAATTTTTGTTTTTGGAGTTGTTGGTTTAAATAGTCTTCGCTCTACATTCTTTCCTGAAATGGAGAGTAGGACTATTCTTGTTCAAGCTATTTCTGCTGGTCTTTCTCCGTTAGAAATTGAAGAGTCTATAACAAAAAAAATAGAATATAAATTAGAGGCTGTTTCTGGCGTAAAAAATATTACATCATCCTCTCTTGAAAACACATCTTCAATTTATGTTGAAATGGATCGAGGTTCAGATATGTATGTTGCATTACAAAACGTAAACAATGCGGTAGATCAAATTAGTTTTAATACGGATATAGATGAAATGTTTATCAGAAAAATAGAATTTATTATGCCAACAATAAGTTTTTCTGTTTCATCAAATAAGGATTTAGACTATTTAAAAAATAAAATTGATATAATAGAAGATGATTTAAAATCTGTTGATGGTATTTCAGAAGTATCGATCACTGGTTTACCTGAAAAAGAAATTGAAATTTCTGTAAGTGAAAAGAAGCTTTTAGCTTATAATCTGTCTTTAGATGAAATAAATTCTGCGGTTTTACAAAATAATATAAATCTTTCTGGTGGTAAAATTGAAGTTAATCAGAACCAATACCTTTTACGATCAAATAATAAACAAAATTCAAGTTTAAAATTAAGGGACATTATTATTAGGGTTGATGAAAATGGAAGCCCACTTTATCTAAAAGATATAGCTGATATTAAAGATACTTGGTCTAAATCATCAATTGAACGCTACAGAAAAAATAAAAGATCAATTAATGTCACAATTAGCAACACTGAAACTCAAGATATTTTATTTATAGCCAATTATGTTAAAGATTATGTTTCAAAATTTAATGAAAACAATAACGATACTGACGCTAAAATTTTATTTGATGCTTCAACTCCTTTAAAGCAAAGAATTGATTTATTAACAAAAAACGGGGTAATTGGATTTCTTCTGGTTTTACTCTTTTTAACGATGTTTCTTCATCCAAGAGTGTCTTTTTGGGTTGCCTTAAGTATACCTATTTCATTTTTGGGTATGTTCTTTTTGGCCCCATCTGCTCCAATTACTATTAATATGATGACAATGTATGCTATGATTTTAGTTATAGGAATACTAGTTGATGATGGAATTATTATCGGAGAAAATATTATTAGAAAGTTTGAAAGCGGTTTAAACAGGTATGATGCAGCTGTTGAAGGAACTATGGAAGTTTTTCCTGCTGTTTTTGCTGGAGTTTCAACAACTGCAGTTGCTTTTTTATCTTTTTTCTTTTTTGAGGGAATGATGGGTGAATTTGGATGGCAAATGGGTTTTGTTGTAATTGTTACTTTAATTTTTTCATTAATCGAAGGAGCTTTTATTTTACCAGCTCATATTGCTTACTCTAAAGCACTTGATAAAAAAACTAAAAAAAATAAAATTTCTTTATTTTTTAATAGTATAATAAACACTTTCAGAGATAAATATTACAAACCTTTACTGTCTCTTTTTCTAAAGCGTATTTACCTTGGCTATTTATTTTTTATAGGTTTATTTATAGTTTTTGTTTTCTTAAGTGGAGTTAAGTTTACTTTTTTTCCATCTGTTGAACTTGATGATTTGTATGTTGAATTTAAAATTAAACCTGGTTCAACTATTGAAAAAACAAAAATATATGGTGATAAATTATTGAATATTGTAAATAAAGTCAACAATGAACTAGAAGATTCTTTAAACTCAGCAGTTATTCGCTCCAAGGAATTAAAATTAGGACCAAAATCTCATACAGGTCAGATTCAACTATTTTTAGAAGCTCCAGAAAAAAGAGGGATAAAAGCTTATGATATTGTTGAGAAATTGCGTTCTAATTTGAATGGTTTTGATGGTTTAGAAAACCTAATTATTGGTGTTGGAGATCCTTTTGGAAAACCCCTCTCTTTTGCTTTACTGAGTAATAATAGTGATGATTTAGAAAAAGCTAGTTTATTATTCTCTAAAAAATTAAAGGAAATAGAAGGAGTAGCTGCTGCATCAACCAATTATGAGTTTGGCCCTGATGAAATAAATTTTACGTTAAACGAAAAAGCAAAAAGCTTAGGTTTAACCAATTATCAAATTTTATATCAAGTTAGACAAGGTTTTTTTGGAACTCAAGTACAAGATTTACAAAAAAATAAGGACGAGCTTAAATTATGGATAAGGTTTGATGAAGATGAAAAAAATTCCTTTTCTTCTCTTGAAAATATGAAAATAAAAACTGAAAAAGGAATTTTTCCATTGAGTGAATTAGTAAAATTTCAAATAGATAATAAAATTGTAAGTATAAATAGAAAAAATGGGAGTAAAATTATCGAAATTGAAGGTGAATTAGCAAGTAATACTTCATATAGTTCAGACATAATTTCAGAAGTTGAAAGTAAAATGTTTCCTGAAATTCAAAAAAAGTACCCGTCTGTTAGAATGGAACTTTCTGGTTCTTCTGATGAAGGTACTGTCACTGCAAACTCAATGAAAAAAATTATGCCTGTTTTTGCCTTATTAATATTGTGCATAGTTTTAGTTACTTTTAGATCTAAAGCTCAAACTTTTCTTGTTTTTTTGTTAATGCCTTTTACCTTAGTTGGGGTATATTTTGGTCATTTATTACACGGAATGCCAATAAGTGTTTTATCTGGATTTGGAGTTGTGGCGTTAATAGGAGTCTTAGTAAATGATGCTCTTGTATTTATTACATCATTTAACTTAAGGTTAAAAAAAGGAGAATCATTTTTGTCAGCCTTAGAAATAACTTCAATTAATAGATTTAGACCAATTATATTAACAACAATAACCACTGTTTTTGGTCTCCTTCCATTGATTTTTGAAAAAAGTATGCAAGCACAATTTTTAATACCAATGGCTATATCACTAAGTTATGGTATAATTATGGCTACTTTATTGACCCTATTATTTTTACCAGTTTTATTACTTACAGTAAACAATTTGAGGTTGGTTCTATCTAAAACTAAAATAAGGGAAAGCGTTGAGCCTGCAGTTAAAGAACTAAGAAAAAAAATATGATTAAATATATTCTCATTTTAACCTCAATATTTAGTTTTTCTCAAGAAATTATCACTTTAGAAAAAGCTATTGAGTATTCATTAGAAAATAGTAATGATATAAAAATTGCTAAAAATGAACTTAAAATCAATGATAATAATACATCTTTAGGTAGTGCAGGTCTTTTACCAAGTATTGTAATTAATTCAGGATACAATCAATCTGTTTCTAACTCAGAATTTGAGTTTAATTCATTTCTAGACTTTGGTGGAGGTTCAATGGATGAAATTGAGGCAAATAATGCTTCATCTGCTAGTTTTTCTTCTTCAATTGGTATGAATTATACTCTTTTTAACGGTTTTTCCGGAATTTATACTTTAAAGAAATTTGATTATTTAGATGATTTATCAAAAAATAATCTACAACTCCAAATTGAAAATAAGATAATGGAAGTAGTTATGAAATATTATGAATTCATAAATAAAAAGAATCTTTTTAATCTCTTAGAAGAAACCCATAATATATCAGCAAGTAGATATGAGAGAGTTTTAGAAAAATCTAAATATGGATTAACCTCTAGTTTGGAATTATTAAATGCTGAAATTGATTTAAATACTGATCTTGTGAATTTAAATAATTCAAAAATTGATTATGAAAATTCTAGAAGTGAATTGTTTTTTTTAATGGGAAAAATAGATTCAACTTTTATTTATGATCAAACTATTTTATTTAATGATAGTTTAGAAATTGAAAATTTATTTGTTAAACTAAAACAAAATAATAGTTCAATTCTTATAGCACAATCAAATTTTGATATTGCTAAACAAGACTTAAAAATTTCTAAGTCTAAAGTATATCCCAAAGTAGACCTTTCTACATCTTTCTCCTTCAATAAAAGTGGAAGTGAAACAAGTTTTATAAGTAAACAAACTGACAGAGGATTATTTGGAGTAATTAGCTTACAGTTTCCAATATTTAATGGTGATTTAATTAGAAAAAATATTAAAAACTCTAAAATTAATTTAGAATCAAAAAAATATCAATTAGAAGAAATAACAGATAGGTTAGAGGTCTCTTTAATTAATACTTTTAATTTGTATAAACAAGGATTGAAAAATTTACAAATTCAAAAAAACAATCTTGAAATTTTTGAGCTAAATTTTCAAAAAAGTAAAGAACTATATAAACTTGGACAATTAAATAGTTTACAGTTTAGAGAAGCACAATTAAATTTGTTAAATTTCAAAATAAATTATTCTGCAAATTTATTTAACACTAAAATTCAGGAGTATTTATTATATCAATATTCAGGAATGTTGTTAATTGATAATTAAAAAAATGGTTTCAAAGAAGTGGATTTTTGGTGGGCTTGGTTGGGTGTTTGGAGGCGCCTTAGGGGCGATATTTGGATATGGTATAGGATCTATGTTTGATAACGAACAGCAAGTTTCTAAAGGTACTGATTTTGAGTTAGCACTTCTTTCTCTTGCTGCTGTAATAATTAAAGCTGATGGTGTTATAAAAAAAGAGGAATTAAATTGTGTTAAATCTTTTTTTGTTAAATTTTTTGGTCAATATAAGGCTGATATGTATTTCAAAATTTTTAATGATATTAAAAATAAACCTTTTCCCTCTGTTAGATCAATTTGCTTACAAATTGATAAAAATGTTAATCACTCTGGAAGATTGTTTATAGTTCAGTTTTTATTTTCAATTGCTGCATCTGACAATGAGC
>CEUK01029687.1_pt1 | contig 61954 bp, 48 predicted proteins | sample 356451 | NCBI WGS metagenome assembly CEUK01 (sample SAMEA2622843, study PRJEB7988) | marine metagenome | isolation source: saline water (ENVO:00002010), including
ACATTAAGTAACATTGGTCTACCCTTAACTAGTGCAATATTATTTACACTAAAAGAGGTTTGAAGTTGTGTATATTTATAAAGTTGATTTAGTACAATATTAGGAATTGCATCTCTTTTAAGAACATATACTATTCTCATCCCATTTCTATCAGATTCATCTCTTATATCAGAGATACCTTCTAGTTTCTTAGAGTTAACTAGTTCTGCAGTTTTAACAATCATATCAGCTTTATTAACTTGATATGGAAGTTCATTAACAATAATTAAATCTTTGCCATTTTTTTCTTCAAACATAACTTTTGCGCGCATCACAACTCTACCTCGACCAGTCTCAAGTGCTTCTTTAACACCTGCATAACCATATATAATACCTCCTGTAGGAAAATCTGGTGCTTTTATAAATTCAATTAAATCAGATACTGTTATATCAGGGTTATCAATAGATGCACAAATACCATCAATGACTTCTGATAAATTATGTGGAGGCATATTTGTAGCCATTCCAACTGCAATACCAGAAGCCCCATTAACAAGTAAATTAGGAACTCTAGTAGGTAATACCGTTGGTTCTTTGAGAGTATCATCAAAATTTAATTGAAAATCAACAGTTTCTTTATCAATATCTGATAGCATCTCTTCACTAACCTTTCTTAATCTTGCTTCTGTATAACGCATAGCTGCTGGGCTATCTCCATCAATTGATCCAAAATTACCTTGACCGTCAACAAGCTGATATCTCAATGACCATTCTTGTGCCATTCTCACCATAGAGTCATAAACAGATGTGTCACCATGAGGGTGATATTTTCCAAGTACTTCACCTACAATTCTTGCAGATTTCTTATAAGACCTATTAGATAAAACACCTAATTCATACATACCAAAAAGAACCCTTCTATGAACAGGTTTGAAACCATCTCTTACATCGGGTAATGCCCTAGAAACAATAACACTCATCGAGTAATCAATATAAGAGGACTTCATCTCATCCTCAATATTTATTTTAATAATTTTTTCTCTTTCTGACATAATACAAAAATGATATTTTTTAACTAATACAAGATAATGTTATTATATAACATTCTCACATAGAATTACGAAGTTTTTATGAAAAATTTTGAATAAATTAATAATGATATATATTTATAGTTTATTAAATAAATAAAAATGGAGGAAAACTTTTCTACAAATATAAAAAATGTAATTGGATTTAGTCGAGATGAAGCATTAAGACTTTCAAATAGTTTTATTGGGACTGAACATTTTATTTTAGGAATAATTAAGCTTAAAAAATCAGGAGCAATAGATATTTTAACATCACTTGGTGTTAAAATTGAGGACCTACAAAAAAAAATTGAAAGCTTTGCTCTTAGTAAGAGTAATACTAAAAACGAAATAAATAATAGCTCACAAATACCTTTACAAAAAGAAGCTGAAAAGGCATTAAAAACCACTTTTCTTGAAGCAAGAGTATTTAACTCAGAAATAATTGGAACAACTCATTTATTGCTATGTATTCTAAGAAATGATAATGATAAAACAACAAAATTTCTTAATAATATCGATATAACGTATGAAAAAGTGAAATCAGAATTTATTAATCAACTAGAGTATAAAGAGCTCAAAAGCAATAAGGGTGAGAACAAGGATGATAAAATGCAAAATTTCACTTCTTCTATTGAACATGAAGAAGAATCTGAGTTCAAAAGTGAAAAACGATTATCGGATATAAGAAAAAAATCAAAATCAAATACCCCTGTGTTAGATAATTTTGGTAGAGATTTAACCAAATTTGCTGATGAGGGAAAGCTGGACCCTGTAATCGGTAGAGCAAAGGAAATTGAAAGAGTTTCACAAATTTTATCAAGAAGAAAAAAAAATAACCCCTTATTAATTGGAGAACCTGGTGTAGGAAAATCTGCAATTGCAGAAGGTTTAGCATCAAGAATTATTCAAAAAAAAGTTTCTAGGGTATTATTTGATAAAAGAGTAATTGCATTAGATGTTGCATCTCTAGTAGCAGGCACAAAGTACAGAGGACAATTCGAAGAAAGAATGAAAGCTATTATGAGTGAATTAGAAAAAAATAATGATATTATTTTATTTATTGATGAAATACACACAATTGTCGGTGCAGGTGGATCAACTGGATCATTAGATGCATCAAATATGTTTAAACCAGCTTTAGCAAGAGGAGATTTACAATGTATTGGTGCTACAACTTTAGATGAATACAGACAACATATTGAAAAGGATGGTGCACTAGAAAGAAGATTTCAAAAAGTAATAATTGAACCAACAAGTGTAAGTGAAACTATACAAATACTTCACAATATTAAGGAAAGATATGAAGAACATCACAATGTTATATATTCAGATAAAGCTATAGATGCATGTGTTAATCTAACTAACAGATATGTGAGTGATCGATATTTACCAGATAAAGCTATAGATGCATTAGATGAAGCTGGCTCTAGAGTACATATTAGCAATATTAATGTCCCTAAAAAAATACTTGATCTTGAAAATAAACTACAAGAAATACAAAATGAAAAAAAACAAGTTGTAAAAAAACAAAAATATGAGGAAGCAGCAAAACTAAGAGATGTAGAAAAAGAAACTGAAGCAGTATTATTAGATGAGCAAATAAAGTGGGAAGAGAATATGAAGGAAAACAAAGAGATAGTAACAGAAGAAAATGTCTCCGAAGTTATTTCTATGATAAGTGGCATTCCTGTTCAAAGAATTGCACAAACTGAAAGCAATAGATTATCAAGTATGTCCACTGATTTAAAAACAAAAATTATTGGTCAAGATTTAGCTATTTCAAAAGTTGTTAAAGCAATTCAAAGAAATAGAGCAGGACTTAAAGACCCAAATAAGCCCATAGGATCATTTATTTTCTTAGGACCTACAGGTGTGGGAAAAACTCAGCTTGCTAAAGAATTAGCCAACTATCTATTTGATTCACAAAATAACCTAATAAGAGTTGATATGAGCGAGTATATGGAAAAATTTACAATATCAAGATTAGTAGGTGCTCCCCCTGGATATGTTGGATATGAAGAGGGAGGACAATTAACTGAAAAGGTTAGAAGAAAACCTTACTCTATAATTTTGTTAGATGAAATAGAAAAAGCACACCCTGATATTTTTAACTTATTACTTCAAGTAATGGATGATGGAATTATGACTGATGGCCTAGGTCGAAAAATTGATTTTAAAAATACTATCATTATCATGACATCAAATGTTGGAACGAGAAAACTAAAAGACCTAGGTAAGGGATTAGGATTTAACACATCTGCAAGAAAAGAAAACTTAGATAATCAAGCGAAAAGTGTAATAGATGCCTCTTTAAAAAGAACTTTTGCACCAGAATTTCTTAATAGACTAGATGATGTGATTTTATTTAATCATTTAAATGAGGAAGATATATTTAAAATTATAGATATTGAAATCAATAAAGTGATCACCAGAATTCATGAGTTAGATTATAAAGTCAGTTTCACAAAAAAAGTTAAATCTTATATACTTAAAAAAGGCTACGATGAGAAATTTGGTGCGAGACCCCTTAAAAGGGTAATACAAAAATATATAGAAGATGCAATAGCAGAAGAAATTATTTCAAATAATTTAAAAATTGGTGATAGTATTAAAATAGATATTTCAAAAGACAAAATAGTAGTTATAAAAAAGAAAAAATAAACTTTTAACTTTTCATATTATCTATAATTTCTTGAGAAACACCAGTGGACGAAAATCCACCATCATGAAATAAATTTTGCATTGTCACCATCTTCGTGTAATCTGAAAATAATGATACACAATATTTTGCACAGTCAATTGCACTTGCATTTCCTAAGGGTGATATATTATTTGCATATTCAAAAAACTCATTAAATCCCTTAACACCACTGCCAGCTGTAGTTAACGTTGGAGACTGTGAAATAGTGTTTATTCTAACATTTTTAGATTTACCGTAATGATAACCAAAACTACGAGCAATTGACTCTAAAAAGGATTTATTTTCAGCCATATCATTATAATCAGGAAAAGTTCTTTGAGATGCAATATATGTTAAAGCTAAAATAGAGCCAAATTCATTAACAGCATCTAATTTAAAAGCCACTTGAAGCATTTTATGGAAAGAAACTGCAGAAACGTCTAATCCTTTAATTAAAAAATCGTAATTCAAATCAGTATAATGTCTTTTTTTTCTAACATTTAATGACATACCTATAGAGTGTAAAACAAAATCTATTTTGCCTCCAAAATGTTGAATCGATGTTGTAAATAGATTCTCCAAATCAGGAATTGATGTAGCATCTGCAGGAACAATAATTGATTGACATTCATCAGATAACTTTTTGATTGACCCCATTCTTAATGCAATTGGTGCGTTAGTTAATATAATTTCAGCACCGTTTCTTACAGCTTCTAATGCCACCTGCCATGCAATAGACTTTTCATCCAATGCGCCAAAAATAATACCTTTCTTTCCTTTTAATAATTGATTAGACATTTTTTATAATTTTTATATTCAAATATCAAGCATTTTTTTTGCATTAGCAATAGCTTCATTATTTAAATGATCACCACTTAACATTCTAGCAATTTCATTAATTCTTGATTCAGAATTTAATTTTTCAATTTTACTTTCCATAGAATTTGCATGTTCATTTTTTGAAATTTTATAATGATGATTACCTAATGAAGCAATTTGAGGAGAATGAGTAATACATATTACTTGTCCTTGATTTGATATTTTTCTTAAAATTCTCCCCATTTTCCTTCCAATATCACCTGAAACACCAGAGTCTATTTCATCAAAAATAATTGTAGAAAATTTATTAACTGAAAATAAATAGGTTTTTAACAAAAGCATTAACCTTGCCATTTCACCACCAGAAACAATTGACGATAATGGTTTTAAATCATGCCCTTTGTTAAAAGATAACATTAGCGATATCTTGTCATTTCCATTTATTAATAAATCTACAGATTTATCAAAAATAAATTTTAAATGACAATAAGAAATGCCTAAATCAAATAAGTCATTTTTTAAAAGTTCAATAATATAATTACTAGATTTTTTTCTATAAAAAGTCAAACTATTTACACAATTAATTAGTTTTTCATGCAAATTGTTCATCTCATTTTTTAAACAATTAATATCATTAGAAGCATTTTCAGCTGTAAAAACCTTTGTTTCTATATCTTTTACTTTTAAAATAAGATCATCGACAGAATGAACGTTTAATTTGATTTCTAATGAATTAATTTTATTAAGAATATTTTCTAAAAAATGAAATCTTTGTGCATCATATGACAGATTATTATTTAAATTATTAAGATCTAATACTACATCTTGAATATCTACACTATTTTCTTTTAACCTAGCATTTAAAGCATCTAAGTTGGTATCATAACCTTTGACTGTATTCAAATTACTAATAGATGAATTTAATTTAGAAATAATAGAATTTTCAGATTCCTCTAGTAAATAAATAGATTCAGATATAGTTGATTTTATTTGGTGAAGGTTTGATATTAATTTTAATTCATTTTCATATTTTATTTTCTCGGATAAATCATTACTAATCTCATTAAATTCATTAATTATATTCTTGTAATAATCTAAATTAATATCCTGATGGATATAACGTTTTTTGTCTTCAATTTTAGATTTAATTTCAATATAATGATGAAATAGTGTTTTATAATCTGACAGAATACTTCTAAAATCCGTGAAACTTGTTGCACAAAATTGATCCAGTAAATTTATTAGAAAGATATTATTAGTTAATAGTAAGTTTTCATGTTGTGAATGAATATCTACTAATGATAGACTTAATTTTTTTAACACATCAAGTTTTACAGGTGTATCGTTAATAAAAATTCTTGATTTACCTTGAAAAATAAATTCTCTTCGAATAATAATTTCTTTATCAAAGTCCAAGTCATATTCCGATAATTTTTTTTTCATTTCATTATTGGACAATATAAATTCACCTTCAATAATAGATTTTCTAGACTTATCTTTAAAATTTATTGATTCAAATCTTGAACCTAAAAGCAGATTTAAAGCACCCAAAATGATGGACTTGCCTGCACCTGTTTCTCCAGTAATAGTAGTAAATCCTTTTTGAAATTTTATTTCTAAACTGTCAATTATTGCATAGTTTTTTATAATAATTTGTTTTATCATAAATCACTATTGAGAAGTTAAAATTTTTGACCACTTTTGTGAATTTTTTACTGACATTTGATTTAGTAAATTAACTAATTCATCTGCTTGCATAATTGTTCCTTTTGAAAAAATATTTACAATTTCATCAGTTTTAGTATCAAAAAATATTTGAAACAAATAGCCACGTGGTCTTTGATTATAAGATGTACGAAGTGACAAAATAGATTCCGCAATATATTCTCTAACAAACTCGGGCTTTTCAGTAAATTGATCAAGACCTTCAAGATGATATTTGTAATAAAAATTTCTAACATTTGCAAAATCAGGATTCAATAAATTCTCCACCAACCAATATCTATTACTTAATCCTTCAAATGATTTCCACCCAGTAGCATTATTATCATTTTGTGCATTTGAAACTATTTTTTGTGCTTTTAAGAAAAAATTCTCACCACCTTTGTTAGAAAATGTATCATAATCCATTCCAATAATTAAATAAGCATAAAATGCAAGAACAGATGTTAAATTTGATATATGTGTATTTTCATTAAACTCTAATGTTTCAAATTCAATATATTTAAATCGAAATTGATCATCAAAAATATTTAGAATAGGACTATTATATAAAGTTTTATAAATTGGACGAGAAGATTGAACAGAAATTGAACCTGAAAATTCATCTGTAGATATTTGTTGATCTAATCTAATTAAAATAGTACATTCAATCCTCTCCTCATTATCAAAAATATCATTTGTCCAATTAGTATTATTCATGAATTCATAAATACTTTGACGCATTGAATTAAACATTTCTTTATTTGGGCTAGAAATTGAAGAATAATTTACACTAACCTTACAGTTTAATTCTTGAGATATTAAAATATAATGTGACGATAATATTAAAAAAATAATCAATCTCATTTCTTAATTGATTTAAAAAGTTCAATAAATGTTTGGTTTATTAAAATTTGGTTAAAAATTTCTTCAGCCACATCATTTTTACTCATTAATGGAAAGTCTTTAATACTTAAATTATTATCAATAATTCTAACTTTGTTTTTATCTGATTGAAAACAAGAATTATTATCATTAAGTGAATTCAAAACTATTAAGTCCATGTTTTTAGTTTTTAATTTATTAATAGCATTAGTTGTCTCATTGTTAGATTCTAATGCAAAACCTACAACAAATTGCTTGTCCTTCTTTGCAGAAAGTAACTTAACAATATCTTTATTTTTTTTTGTATTAATGACTATTGACTTTTCTTTTATTTTTTGCTTAGAATATTCTGCGGGCTTAAAATCAGATACAGCAGCAGCAAAAATTGCTATATCTGCCATTTTAAATTTCTCAGAACATATTTCAAACATTTCATCTGCACTCAGAATATTTATTTTATTAATTAGAGGGTGTGAAATATTATAATTAGAAGGACCTATTACTAAATCAATTTCCGCACCCATTTCCGCACCTTTTTTTGCTAATTCACATCCCATCTTACCTGAGGAAAAATTTCCTATAAAACGAACAGGATCAATTTTTTCATATGTAGGTCCAGCTGTTACTAAAATTTTTTTACCATTAAGGAGATTCTGTTTTAAAAAAAAATTCTCAATATTAGAAAAGACTGTATTAACATCTTGCATCCTGCCTTTACCAAACAACCCACTAGCAAGCTCACCTTTTTCTGCATCTAAAATTTGCACACCTCTTGATCTAATAATATCTAAATTATCAGATGTTGATTGATTTAAATACATATCTCTATCCATAGCAGGGGCACAAAAAATGGGTAATGTAGAGGATAAAAATGTAGCTAATAAAATATTATCACATAAACCATGTGCCATTTTAGAAATTGTATTTGCTGAAGCTGGAACAATCAAAAATAAGTCAGCCCAATTAGCTAATTCAACATGATTAATCCATGTATTTTTCTTTGGATCTACAAAATCACAAACCACTTCATTAAGAGATAAAGTTGAAATAGTTAAAGGAGATACAAAATCTTGTGAACTTTTTGTCATTATTACCTTAACCTCAGCACCAGATTTAATAAAAAGCCTAACAAGTTCAGGTATTTTATATGCTGCAATACTACCAGAAATTCCAATTAATAATTTCTTTCCAAAAAGAACTGAGCTATTAGAAGATTTCATAATAGTGAAACGAACTTAGATGTAAAATTATTTTGAATCGTCGGATTTTTCTATTTTTTCATCAGCAGATTCTTGAGAGTTAGCTAAATCTTGATTATTGTCATTTTCTTCTAAAGTTATTTCCTGATCTAGTGAAATTTCTTCATCTGTAGCTTGTTCTCTAGTATAAACTTTATCCTCAAGGATTTCTTGTATAGCAATTAATGTGGGTTTTGGGAGTCTTTCGTAAAATCTAGAAATTTCTGTTTGCTCTTGATTTTCAAAAACCTCCTCTAAAGTGTCAGAAGGTGTTGCAAACTCATCTAATTTCGCAAGTAATTCTTCTTTAATCTCAACACCAATCTGATTAGTTCTTTGTTTTAAAATAGCAATTAATTCATAAATATTGCCATCGAATTTAGAAGCTAACTCCTCAATATCTCTTGATATTGTTGTTCTAGCAGCGGTTGTTTTTTTATAATCCATTTTCTAAGATTTTTAATTTTTGATAAATACTATTAACTTCTTCAATAAAAACACTATTAGGAAAAGAAATTAAATAATCATTACATGCAAATATAGCTTCTTTTACCCTTTGTTCCTTTTTTTCTGGAATACTATTTTTACCTAATTCAAAATAAGATTTAACCTGAATGTATCTTGATTCCTCAATAAAATTAGTTTCAGGATATTCAGAAAGAAAATTATCAATAGCAAATATTGCAGCTTTAAATTCACCTCTATCATAATATGAAGAAACTATTTTAAAATTCTTTTTTTGAAGCTTTTCATTTAGTTCAAAAATTAAATTATTTACAACATTCAAACTATCAGACTGTGGGAAATTATTAATAAATTTTTCTAATTCACTAATAGCTTGTAAAGTATTATCCTGGTCAAGGGTAAATCTTGGCGAATCTAAATAATAACAATATGAGGATAAAAAAGATAACTCTTCCTTTTTAGTAGACAAAACAAATTTAGAGATAAAATTTTTTGCATGATATGATGTTGAAATATAATCATTCATATAGTAATTACAATATATATAATGGTAGTATATATCCTCAGCTTGAGAACTTCCTTTATACAGAGGAAGTAAAATTTCAAATAATTCTATCGCTCTCGCATAATCACTTGAGTTATAGTATTCATATGCTTTTTCAATTTGAAATTCAATATTTTCACTTTTTAATATTTGTTGATAAGTTCTATACTGTGAACAAGATGAAAAAATAATTAAGAAGAAAAGAAAATAAAGTGTTTTCATCGTGCAAATATAATACACAAATATTTAATATCTTTGAGAAAAGAGCCAATTATTTCTAATAATTGTATTTTTGTGTTAATTTAATTTTTTACAAAATGGATCTATTTGATAAATTAAAACAGAATAGAGGACCATTAGGTCAGCATGCAAAAGACGCACATGGTTATTTTACATTTCCAAAAATTGAGGGAGAAATTGCAAGCAGAATGACTTTCAATAAAAAAGAGGTGATATGTTGGAGTATAAATAATTACTTAGGACTATCAAATCACCCTAAAATTAGAAAGGTTGATGCAGATGCATCAAAAGAATGGGGATTAGGCACTCCAATGGGGTCAAGAATGATGTCCGGAAACACTAATAAACATGAAGAATTAGAAAAGAAACTTTCACTTTTTACTCAAAAAGAAGATACTATATTATTAAATTTTGGATATCAAGGTATGCATTCTGCGATTGACGCCTTAGTTGATCGACAAGATGTAATCGTATATGACTCTGAATCCCATGCATGCATTCTTGATGGTGTTAGACTTCATTTGGGGAAACGTTATCAATATCCTCATAATAATATTGAAAAATTAAAAAAACAACTAGAAAGAGCTAATACAATAATTGAAGAAACTGGTGGATCTATTCTTGTAATTACCGAAGGCGTATTTGGAATGGCAGGAGATTTAGGTAAATTAAAAGAAATATGTGACTTAAAGAATAAATATAATTTTAGATTATTTGTTGATGATGCACATGGAATAGGTACTATGGGTAAAAATGGGATTGGAACAGGTGAGCAATTAGGAGTGCAAGATGAGATAGATATATATTTTGGAACATTTGCAAAGAGCTTTGCTAGTATTGGGGCATTTATTAGTTCAACTAAAGATGTCATTGAATACCTGAGGTACAATACAAGATCTCAAATTTTTGCAAAATCATTACCTATGCCTATAGTTGTGGGCGCGATTAAGAGACTAGAGATTATGCAAAACGATCCTTCATTAAGGAATCAACTTTGGGATATTACAAATAAATTACAAGATGGTTTAAAAATAAATGGATTTAATATTGGAAACACTGAAAGTTGTGTTACACCAGTTTTCTTGTCCGGAGGTGTTGGTGAAGCTACTAATCTAACAGTTGATTTGAGAGAAAATTATGGTATTTTTTGCTCAATAGTTACCTACCCTGTTGTACCAAAAGGAGTAATAATGCTTAGACTTATTCCTACAGCGACTCATACAGAAGAAGATGTGAATATTACAATTAATGCATTTAAAGAAGTAAAAGAAAAACTATTTTCAGGTAAATATATTTCAGATAAAATAGCTCAAGTTTAAAACTTATATATCTTTTGATATGAATTATTTTTATAAAATTCTATCATAAAACCTTTATATTTCTCGCAATCAATAGTCCTTCCATATAAGTCAGTTTTCAATAAGATGTCAGATTTTTTAGAATACTCAATATTATTTATTAAAGAACAATTGTTTGATAAAAAAGTAAATAAATCATCATCAACAAATGTGACAGAAGATGATAAGCCAGACAGACCGTTTGTTGCAAAATTATTATGTAAAAATGGTGGATTTTCATTCATAACTGCATTGAATAGCAACTCTCCATAACCTTCTATACACAGTTGAAATGTATAGGATTCACCTGAAGAAAAACCATCTTTAATTGGAGTGGTAGAATCATCAGCCCAACCTGCTATTGAAAAATTTGAACTATTATTCCAAGTAGTATATCCACCACAAAATAACTGATCATTTTCACCAGTATAAAATACACCAATTAAAACAGGACATGTAATTTCAGAAACTGAAATTGAATTTTCAAATTGATTAGAGTATAATTCAAAGTTTTCAGTAGATAATATTGCAATTGTTGAACTTCCAGATGTGAGATTATAATTCCAGCCACAAAAATTATCTATATTTTGAGATATGGACAGTGATACACATCCAATTAAAAATAGCAAAGAGTAAAGTATATTTTTCATTTAATTAAATATTATTCAACTATAACTTGTCTTACAAATTTAGTGTTTCTATAATCAATATTAACTAGGTAAACACCTGAAGACAAATTTTCAACATCAAAAGTTAAAATTTCATTATTTCTATTAACATATTTAGTAGATATTGATTTTCCTAAAACAGTTTTAAGACTAACAACTACATCAGATCTTTTTTCAATATTGATTTTAACATTTATATGTTTTTTAGCCGGATTTGGATATATAAAAAATGATAAATCATCATATTGATTAATATTAATATTTGATATACATGGATCAGTGTTATTGATAGTGTAAACATTTTCATAATTTTGATTCACAATATCAATAATGTTATCTATACATGTATTTTCATCTATTGAAGAAAAATACACTCTACATAGTGGCGCAGGTTCATAGTTTTTAATTATTAATGAATTATCATATGAAACACCTAGAATCATGCCATCAAGTGCTGAAAATTGAGGTTGAACTTGATAATCTGGAACTAAATTTTCAATTGAATTAATTATAATATTACCCATAGTAAATTGATACCCCAAAACTTCATTATTTGGATTTAAAATATAAACATCTACATAACTTTCTTCAATATTAATTTGACCAATACTTAGTGTTACAGTATCATTTGGGTTATTAATTTCCATTCCAAAATCACATGGAGTTGTTTGATTATCTCTAGTAAGCTGTTGTTGAGAGTTTTCCACACAATTTACCGCTAAAGCAATATCAGAGACAGTAATTTCTCCGTCCATATCTAAATCATTACATTGATTAGCACTCCAATCATTTGCAATAATTTCTAAAGAATATTGTTGCAAATCAAAAAGATCTAGAAAAGAATCCATATTTAAATCTCCATTTACTGCATTTCCCCCACAAATTCCGTTACAATCAAATTGTGTTGATCCAAATTCAATACCATTACAATCTGAATAAGTAGGACAATCAAACAAACCTAATGGAGAATTATCATCTGCATCATAAATACCATCATTATCTGAATCTAAATCAAAAACATTATCTATTCCATCACCATCAACATCATTATCATCATTATTGTTAATTCCATCTCCATCTATATCAACTGCCATATAATAATCTTTATTACCATCTTCATTAGTATATATAACAATACATGTTTGCTCCCAATTATTATCAAAACTAAGTTCAACATTTCCAGCAGCATCAGGATCTTGATCCCAGTTTGTTCTAACTACAAAAGTATAAGAACCATCAGGAACATCAGTTATGTCAATCCATTGACAAGAAAGACCTGAACTATAAATATCTCCACATCCTGCAGATATCCCCATAATACTACATCCATAAGTAAAATTACCAGCAGGAACACCTAATTCAGTATCCCCACTACACTCTAAGTCCATAACACAAAAACCATTTTTAAATCCAACTGGTAGTATTTGTCCATCAGAGTCAAAAAGAACATATTCGGCATATCCTTTGTAGTGCCAATGATTATGACACATATCCCACTCAAACTGATTTGTGTTTTCATTATCATCAACTGAACCTATAAAATAATCTAAATTACCAACATTTTTAATCCAAGTATCAAATCTAATAATGGAACGTGTTCCATAACCTGTCAAACAACCTTCCTCAATTGCACAACCATCTTCATTATTGTAAATTTGTAAATACATACTTGACTCAAATGGCATAACCATCAAATCTGGTCCATTGCTACAATCAGGATCACCAGGGTAAATACATGTATTATCATCTATTTCTGCAATTGGGTTAAAATTACATGCTAATTCATCAATACAACCAGAAACTGGACCCTCATAATTTAATTCCCATTCAATATTATCACAATCACCTTTTATTCTTATATAGTAGGATTCACCTTCTACAAACAATGGAGATATTTCTGATTGAAGTCCACATAAATCATCATTATAATAAATCGTACCTTCATTTGTTTCATCTACAATTAAGCCAGTACAATAATCATACACATAAATTACCGTATTACAGTTAGATAAACATGTGTTTATATTATATTGACCATTTGAGTCAGGAGTAAATAAATACCAAAAATCATTTGTTTCACTTAAATGTTCACCTAATTCAACTTCAACTGATGTATTACAATCATAACCTGGAGGACAGTTCATTGTAATAGAAGTGTTATATTGAAAGCTTGGATCTTCTAAAACAAGATCACCTTCATAATAGATTTCAACACCACCTTCTGAAAATAATCCATCACCATAACTATCATAAATAGTAAATATATAACAATCAATGTCAGGCAAACAATATTGAAAGGGATAAGCAAAATTGCCTTCGTTAAAGACAGAGTTTTCAGAAGCAAAAATGACGCCCTGATTATTATTTAAAACAAATGATGTTTCATTGGGATAATAATCAGTTTGAATTAAAACATCTATTTGTATTTCATTTTCATTACAAATATTAGAATATAAACAAGATCCATCATCAAAAGTTGCTTCATTAAAATAATTGGATGCTATTTGATCAGTACAACCATATATCTCAATCTCATCACAAATATTATTGGAATTTAAATCATTAATACAATTTCCATCGCAGTCATAATAATTTTCAGGATATATACAATTTGAATCATATATGGCTCCGCTATCAAAATTACATGCTTCAAAATCTAAACATCCATATAAATTACACTCCGATGATATTACAATAAATTCTTCTGTCAAACCAAAATCATTAGGAGAATTACCACTATTATTAGCAATTATAACTCCTTGATCACAAATACTTAATTCATATACTCCATCCGAATTCCATCCATCACCATAGCTATCATTTGCGTTAAAAAAGTAAGTTTCTCCAATATTTAAACACACATAAGAAGTGTAATTTTGATAATCTTCATAAAAGCTATTTAAGATAGGACTATTGGCTACAATAAGATTTTCTTCATTTTGTATATCCCAAGTAATTTCATTGGACCAACTACCTAGATTCAAATTTATCATAACAAGTTGCTGATCAGAATTACAGTTTAAAAAGTATTCACACATTGAAGGATCAGAAATATCATTATCAACACTGAAATTTGAAGCAGCAACATCCATACATCCAGTAGTATATACACATGAATTATCATCTATAAGACATTCTTGACAATAGTTTTCAGCGTTTTCATCTATACATCCTCCAACATCACACAATAGGTTTAATTGGAAATCACCTTCACTTGAACTAAATCCGCTAATATATATGTAATAAATTAAATTTTGTTCAGCAAAGAATGCTACTTGAGAATGTAAGTTACTGCTTTCACAAAAATAGGCATCATCATTTCCTGTAACACAAGTTAAACCAAAACCATCATCTGAAAACACATGTATTTTAGTGTCAAATAAAGATGAACACGTATTCAAAGCAACATAAGAATCATTTCCATCAAGATAATACCACACACCAGGAGAAACATCTACTGAAGTCCCACATTCATCAAGTCCATATTGAATTAATTGTTCTTGGTCAGAGCTATAACCTAAAGTCGAAGATTGAAAAGAACTATTACAAGTTATAGAAATTGCATTTTGAATTAAATCATTGTTTTGAGAATAAACAAGTGAAACCAGAAATAAAAAAGTAAATAAAATGTTATTCATATGAAATTAAATTAATGCGCATTATTTTTTAATTTAAGAATTTTGATCTATTAATAAATTAACATTTATCAATTAAATCAACTTACAAAGTAAAAAATAATGAGTTATTGATTTGAAAGTTAGAAATAATTATTTTTTTATTTTAATCTATTAGAATTATTTTTATTTATTATTTATAAATTTGAGCAAGATAAACATACTTATAATGAGTAAAAAAAAATTATTAATCACTTTTTTTATAATTCTTGGAATTTTAACTAGACTAATACCGCACCCACCTAACTTTACAGCTATAGGAGCAATAGCAGTATTTGGAGGTGCATATATTTCAGACAAAAAGCTTTCATTTATTATTCCCACAATTATTATGTTGATTTCTGACTTACTTTTAGGTTATGAAATTCAATTATCTGTATATGTTAGTTTTATTTTAATGGTTGGATGCGGTTTTTTATTAAAGAAAAATATTAAAACAAAAAATATTATTTCCATTGCATTTTTATCAAGTATTATTTTTTTTATAATTACTAACTTTCAAGTTTTCTTAACATCTAATATGTACAGCAATGATATTAATGGCCTTTTTCAATGTTATTTATTAGCAATTCCTTTTTTCACAAATACATTATTAGGAAATATTTTTTATTCTCTTTTAATTTTTCATGCCTTTGATTATGTTAAAAGTCAACTTCTTGTTCTTAATTAAATTAAATGAAAAATATACTAGTTCTTGGCGGAGGTAGAGTTGGAAGTGCAATTGCATGGGATTTATCAAAAAACAACTCTATTTCAGTTGCTGATATAAATCAAAAAAATCTAGAAAAAATTCGAAAAAAAAATCCTAAAATTAATCTGATAAAGGAAGATTTATCTAATAAAAAAAAACTTCAAAATCTTATATTTAATTTTGACTTGATAATTTCTGCTGTACCTGGTTTCATGGGTTACAAAACACTTAAGACAATTATTGAAAATAAAAAAAATGTAATTGATATTTCTTTTTTTCCTGAAAATGGTCTTGACTTAAACAAACTTGCAAAATCAAATAAAGTAACTGCACTAATTGATTTTGGAGTTGCACCAGGACTAAGTAACATTATCTTTGGATATTATGATTCAATTTTTAAAATTGACTCCTATGAGTGTTATGTCGGAGGTTTACCTATAAAAAAAGTTTTACCTTTCGAATACAAGGCTCCTTTTTCTCCTATCGATGTAATTGAAGAATACATTAGACCTGCTAGACTATTTGAAAATGGACAAATAATTATAAAGGCACCACTATCTGAAAGAGAAATTATAAATTTTGATACCAATGAAGACTTAGAAGCTTTTAATACAGATGGACTGAGAAGTCTATTGTTTACTATGTCTCATGTGGCAGACATGAAAGAAAAAACATTGAGATATCCTGGACATGCCGAAAAAATTCAATTACTTAAAGATATCGGATTATTTTCTCAAGAAAAAAAATGCATTAATGGCACAATCATCAAGCCCATTGAACTCACAGCTCAACTTTTAGAAAAAGAATGGCAACTTGGTGATGGTGAAAGAGAATTCACAACAATGAGAATTGTGTTAAAGAACAAAAAAAAATCATATGAAATCAATTTATATGATGAATATGATCATGAAACAAATATAACATCTATGGCTAGAACTACAGGTTATACTTGTACTGCTGGCGCAGCATTATTAATAAATAATATATTTAAGAAAAAGGGCATATATACTCCTGAACTAATTGGTAAAGAAAAAAAGTGTTATGATTTTATTTTAGATTATTTAAAAGAAAGAAATATTAATTTAAAAACTAAGATTACAAATTCATTATAAACCCTTAAATTTAAGTATTATTTACAACATCACTTTTTAACTATTAACTAAAATCAATTATTTTGAAAAATTTAAAATCTACCATTTATTTATTCATTTTTATTTTAATTTCTTCATGTACTATAACAAATAAAGAAAATGAAAAAATTGATGATTTTCAGTATTTAACTGAACAATTTGCAGATATAAAAATGATAAGCTATAAAGTTCCAGGATTTGAAGAACTAACATTAAAACAAAAAAAACTAATTTACTATCTATCCCAAGCGTCTCTAAGTGGAAGAGATATTATTTTTGATCAAAATTATAGACATAATATTAGAATCAGAAGAACGTTAGAAACTATAGTTGCTAATTATCCAGGTGATAGAAAAAGTGATAGTTTTCTAAACTTCATGGAGTATACAAAAAGGGTGTGGTTTTCTGGCGGAATACACCATCATTACGCATCTAAAAAAATTAAACCGAAATTTACTTCTGAATACTTTATTAATGAATTAATTAATAGAACAGAATCTTCAACTGAATACTCCTTTCCTTTACTAAATGGTGAAGATAAAATGGATTTAGCTAGAAAGTTAAATCCAATAATATTTAATGAAGAAATTGATTTAAAACGTGTTAACAGAGATGCTGGCATAGACATCATTCTTAATTCTGCAAATAATTATTATGGAGAAGATGTAACAGTGGATGAAGTCAATTTATTTTATAAAAAAGAGTTCGAAGAAAGAGCACCAGAATATGGATTAAATTCTAAATTAAGAAAAAATACAAATGGAGATTTGTATGAAGATATTTATAAACTAGGTGGTATGTATAGTGATGCAATTGAACAAATGATTTATTGGATCAAAAAAGCTAAAAAAGTTGCTGAAAATGAGGATCAAAAGAAATCATTTGACTTACTTATTGATTACTACACTACTGGCGAAATAAAAAAATGGGATGATTATTGCGTTCAATGGGTAAATACTAAAACTGATATTGATTGGATCAATGGATTTGTTGAAGTCTATGGCGATGCAGCCGGAAGAAAAGGTGCGTACGAATCTATTGTACAAATAAAAGATATGGAGGCATCAAAAACTACAGAAGTAATTAATGAATATGTTCAATGGTTTGAAGATAATTCTAGTATTATGGATGAACATAAAAAAGAAAATGTAGTTGGTGTTAGTTATAAAGTGGTTACAGTAGCAATGGAATCTGGAGATGCATCTCCATCATCACCAATTGGTGTAAATTTACCAAATAACAATTGGATAAGAACTGAACAAGGATCTAAGTCTGTAAGTTTAGGAAACTTGATTTCTGCATATAGTGGAGCTGCAACAGGATCTGGTTTTTTAAATGAATTTTGTTTTAATGAAGAAGAAATTGAAAGAGCTAAAAAATATGGTGATGCTGCTGACAAATTAGGCACATTATTACATGAAGTTGTCGGTCACGCTTCAGGGAAGATCAATGATGGTGTAGGAACACCAAAAGAAACTTTAAAAAATTATAAATCAACTTTAGAAGAAGCTCGGGCTGATTTAGTGGCACTATACTACATAATGAATCCAAAACTTATTGAAATTGGCTTAATGGAATCTTTAGAGTGTGGAAAAGCAGAGTATGACTCTTACATACGTAATGGATTAATGCTTCAATTACGAAGAATAGAATTAGGGCAAAATATTGAACAGGACCACATGAGAAATAGACAATTAGTTTCTGCGTGGGCCTATGAAAGAGGTTTAAAAGAGAATGTTATTGAAAAAAAGGCTAAAAATAATAAAACATTTTTTGTTATAAATAACTATGAAAAATTACAATTAATATTTGGTGAGTTATTGAGGGAGATTCAAAGAATTACATCTGAAGGCGATTTCGAAGCAGGTAAAAATTTAGTGGAAAATTATGGTGTTAAAATTGACTTAGAAATACATAAGGAAGTTTTATCAAGATCTGAAAAATTTGATAGCGCACCATATGGGGGGTTTATAAACCCAAATTACACATTAGTCAAGGATAATTCAGGTGAAATAATAGACGTTAAAATTGATTATCCTAAGGATTTTACTCAACAAATGATGAGATATGGTAAAGATTATTCATTTCTACCACACGTTAACTAATTGAGGTTCTTATAAAATGAATTCCATTTTGGGATAGTTCTTTTAAAATAGGCTTATATATTTCTGGGTAAACTGGAATTCTCACTCCTTTAAGTGATATCTTATTTTGGAGGATTAATTTGCAAGCAAAAAATACTGGTAAACCAACAGTTTTAGCCATTCCTGTGTGTATAGTATCTTCACCTTTTACAACCATAGATAAATTTAATTTATGATTTTTTCCATTGAGCTGATATACAAATTTATGCTGCATAACAATCATATCAATATCACTATTTGAAAGTGACCATTTTTCAGATAAAACATTCATTAAATAACTATAAGAAGAATCATAATTCATATTGGAATAACAACTGTTATGTAAATCTAAATAGTTCATTTTTTCATGAACGTCGGGATCAGCAATGTTGTTCATATAATTTAAAAAATTTTGTTTTGAAATAAAATCACTATTTGTTTCTGAAGTCATTCCCAATTGAACAAAAATATTCCATGCTTTACAAAACCCAACTGATCTAATAGTACCACGAACAATTGTTTTAGCATCTTGTAAATTATATTTTTCTTTATAATGCAAAGAGTTTCGATTTGCATATGATTCAAAACGACCACAATTTGGAATATCAACGTACTCAACATGATTAAAAACTTCATTGTAATTAAATGTTTTCTCTAAACCATCTTTTAAATAAGTTGCACCATCTTTACCGGCTAAAATAATATTTCTAGGATTCCAAGTAATTTTATAGTTCCAAGGATTATTATCTGATTCTGGGGCAATAAGACCTCCACAGAAGGATTTAAATGTTGTTATTTTAGCATCTTGATTATGCAATGAATCAATAACTTCCATGGCTGATATATGATCAATACCAGGATCTAGACCTATTTCATTTAAAATAAGAATATTAGATTTTTTTGCTTCTTGGTCTAAATTTTGTATTTCATTAGACACATAGGATGCAGTTACTAGATTTTTTTTAAAATTAACACATTCATTAGCGACCAAAACGTGAAAACGTGGAGGGAGCATTGAAACAACCAAATCTGATTTTAATATTAACTTTTTTCTTAAGTCAACGTTTTCTATGTTAAATTCAACAAATTCACAATTTTCATAATTAATATAATCCTTAACAAATGGACTTAAGACTTTATCTGCAAGAACAACTTTTATGTTTAATTCTTCAGATTGCAAAAGATACTTTATTAAAGTGTTTGTTGATCTACCTAGACCTAATAACAAAATTGTTTTCATAATTTTTAAAAAAATAACAATTTTATTTGACAACTAAATGAAATAAATACATAAATTAGATAACCTTAACAAGTATCTTACTTACAAAAGATAATTTAATCTTAACGTAAAATGGGTAAAATTGATATAAGTGAATTTCATGATATAACAAAATTTATATCAGAAAATAAAAACATACTGTGGAATTTAAGTCCCAAAGAACTAACAGACCATACTCTCAAGTTAAAGATGGGTAATCTAACGGATAATGGTGCATTAGCAATTGATACTGGTAAATTTACAGGAAGATCACCAAAAGATCGATTCATTGTTAAAGATAATACAACATTAAAAAGTGTAGATTGGGGAATAATTAATCAACCTATTGACGAAAAAAATTACCAATCATTAAAATCAGGTCTGTTAAATTATTTAAAAAATAAAATTATTTATGGACGCAATGCTCATGCATGTGCCGATCCTAAATTTCAATTAAATATTAGACTTATTTCAGAATATCCATGGTCAAATTTATTTGGTTACAATATGTTTTTAAGACCTGAAGAAGGAGAATTTAAAAAAACCAGTAACGAATGGACAATACTATGTGCTCCAGGATTCAAAAGTAAAGAACCAAAAAAATATGGTATAAATGAGGAAAATTTTTCAATTATCAATTTTACTGAAAGAGTCATATTAATAGGAGGTACAGGATATACAGGAGAAATTAAAAAAGGTATTTTTTCAGTTTTAAATTTCATCTTACCTAAAAAAAACCAAGTTTTATCTATGCACTGTTCAGCAAATTCAGGTGTAAATGGTGATACTGCATTATTTTTTGGACTTTCTGGAACAGGCAAAACAACCCTTTCTGCAGATCCATCTAGAAAACTTATTGGCGATGATGAACACGGTTGGTCAAAAAATACAATTTTTAATTTTGAAGGGGGTTGTTACGCAAAATGTATTAATCTTTCAAAAGAATCTGAACCAGATATTTTTGCTGCTATCAAACAAGGTGCACTTCTAGAAAATATTATATTAAAAAAAAATAATGAAGTAGATTTTGAAGATAGTAGTAAAACTGAAAATACAAGAGTAAGTTATCCGATTTATCATATAAAAAATATTGCACAACCTTCATTAGGAAAATCACCAAAAAATATTTTTTTTCTTACAGCTGATGCTTTTGGAGTTTTACCACCAATTTCAAAACTAACTACAAATCAAGCTATGTACCATTTCATTTCTGGCTATACATCAAAAATTGCAGGAACAGAAGAAGGAATTATTGAACCTCAAGCAACTTTTTCTGCTTGTTTTGGAGCTCCATTTATGCCACTTCATCCTACTGTATATGCAAAAATGCTAGGAAAAAAAATGGATGAAGAGAATGTAAAAGTATGGTTAATTAATACAGGATGGTCGGGTGGTGAATATGGAGAAGGTGAAAGAATATCACTTAAATATACACGAGCAATTATTAATGACGTGATTAATAATTTAACAGATTTCAATTTCACAGAACATCCAATATTTAAATTAAATATGCCTAATAAATGTAAAAACGTTCCCACTGAAATTTTAAATCCTATAAATACCTGGAAAGATAAAAACAAATATATGCTTCAATCCAAAAAATTAGCTGCATTATTCCATTCAAACTTTACCAAAGTTAAATCATCTGTTAACCAAAAATCAGATATTAATTTAACTCAGTTGAAAAATATAACTCTTGGAGGTCCTAAAATTTGATAAAATCTCTTTTTATGGATCTTTTCTATACTAAAAATTCTGAATATGAAATACTATCAAAGAATGAGAGTAAACATTGTGTAAATGCGCTCAGAAAAAAAATAAAAGATAAAATATTAGTCACTGAGGGTAAAGGCATTATATATCAAGCTAAAATTACAAGTATTAATAGAGGAATCGTGTCATTTAAAAAATTAAATGAACAATTTTCAGTTAAAAGAAATACAAGATTAGAAATTGCTATTTCATTAACAAAAAACAAATCTAGATTTGAATGGTTTTTGGAAAAATCTACAGAAATAGGTGTTGATTATATTTATCCTATAATCTGTAAAAGATCTGAAAGAAAACAAATTAATATAGAAAGATGCAACAAAATACTTATATCTTCCTTAAAACAATCTAAAAATGCTATTCTTCCTAAAATTAGTAGGATAATTACATTTGATCATTTTTTAGAAAAAAATCTATCTAATACATATATTGCTCATTGTTCCAGTGTTACAAAAAAAGATTTTTTTGAATGTATTAAAACACAACAAAACCAAAGCAAAATAATTGTAATGATTGGCCCCGAAGGTGATTTTACAAAAACAGAAATCTTAAAAGCACAAGAAAAAGGAGTTCAATCTGTAAGTTTAGGTCAAAACCGACTGCGAACTGAAACAGCTGGTATTTATGTTGCTAATTGTGTTCAGATATTATTCTAAATTATATTTATTAAATTTGTAAACTTTTCATATTAAAACAACATATGTTAAGATTAATTATCTTATTACTATTTATATTTAATACATCTTCTTCTCAAGAAAGTTATCAAATTGCTGTTTTGAAGTATCAAGGTGGAGGGGACTGGTATTCTAACCCTAGTTCATTAAGCAATTTAATTAACTTTTGTAATAAAAATCTCAACATGAATATTGATAAAGAATATAAAATTGTAGAAGCATCTAGTTCAAATTTATTTGACTACCCTTATGTTTATATGACTGGTCATGGGAATGTTTTTTTTGATGATATGGATGTTGAAAATTTAAGAAAATATTTGAAGGGGGGAGGATTTTTACATATAGATGACAATTATGGCATGGATCAGTATATAAGAAATGAAATGAAAAAAATTTTTCCAAATATTAACTTTGTGGAATTGAATACTGATCATAAAATTTATAATAATATTTATAAGTTCGATAACGGACTACCTAAAATCCATGAACATGACAATCATCCACCTGAAGGACTCGCTTTAATTTATCAAAACAGAATTGTTTGTTTTTACTCATATGAATCAGACTTAGGTGATGGTTGGGAAAATCAAAATATTCATAATAATCCAAATACAATAAGAATAGATGCATTAAAAATGGGAGCTAATATTTTATCTTATTCTATGGATCCAAATACAAAAAAATGAAAAAATCACTTCAAAATATACTTATATTCTCGTTTGTAATATTATGTTTTTATATAATTTCTAAAATTCAACTTTTAATTATTTACTTTTTCATTGCACTTGTATTATCTATAACAATTAATCCAGTAAGTAACTTACTATGTACTTTGAAAATTGGCAAGTTTAAAATTAATGAAACATTTTCTACAATTATATGTTTATGTATAATTAGTACAATTTGCTCATTTTTTGGATTAATATTTTCACCCATAATTATTGAAGAAATTAATATTATTAAATCAATTAAAATTGAAGAAATGCAAAAATTTGCGTCTGTAGTCACAAATCAAATAAATCAAAATTTATCTACTCTAGATATAGAGTTTGAAACTAAATTTACAGACTTGTTTTCTTTTTTAAATTTTGGATCCATTTCTAATATATTTCAATCTATGTTGGGTCTACTTGGTAATATTTTTATGGCATTTTTCTCCATAATATTTATATCTTTTTTTCTAATTAAAGACAAGCATATTCTAAAGAACAATGCTATTAAGTTAATGTCATATTTTACTAATGAATCTCTAGAAAAAGTAAATACAATTATTTACTTTATAAGAAGATATTTTATTGGATTATGTATTCAAACTACCATATTGTTTATTTTATTTTCGTTCGGAATGCACATCTTAAAATTACCAAACCCATGGACATTAGCTCTATTTGCAGCAGTTATAAATATCATCCCTTATTTTGGCCCATTAATTGGTTTTATTTTCACTACTACGATTATTGGAACATTTTATCTAGATCAAAATATGATAGAATTAATAATTCCCTTAATCACCAAATCATTTGTTTTATTTTTTGTAGTACAATCGTTTGATAATTTTATTATACAACCAACTATATATTCAAAAGCATTTGATGCTCATCCTCTTGAAATATTTTTTGTAGCAATGACAGCAGGCTTTATAGGTGGAATCATGTGGATGATATTAGCTATGCCTATCTACACAATATTAAAAATCATATTTACTAAACTAACAATCCAAATCAAGTAGATTGTAAATATTAAATTCAGAAATAAATTCTCGAGTTTTATTTATGTGTAAATTAAGTTGTTCATCCTTATGAATAAAGGGGACCTCTTTTCTATATTGTTTCAGAAAGTATTTTAGAATTGGAGATGATTCTGTTTTTTTCAACTCAATAGCCTGTGCTGCATTCAAAAGCTCTATCGCTAAAACAGTATATACATTTTGAACAATTTTATATAGCTTAGTTGCAGAATTAGCTCCCATACTCACGTGATCTTCTTGACCATTTGATGAAACTATACTGTCAACAGAGGCAGGTGTAGCATATTGTTTATTTTGACTAACAATTGAAGCTGCAGTATACTGAGTGATCATAAAACCAGAATTTAATCCTGGATTCTCAATTAAATATGGCGGTAAATTTCTTTGACCTGATAACAATTGGAAAACCCGTCTTTCAGAAATATTAGCTAATTCACATAAAGCTAACGCTAAATAATCTAATGAAAGAGCTAGGGGTTGTCCGTGAAAATTACCTGCAGATATAATTTTATTCTCATGATAAAAAACATTTGGATTATCGGTAACTGAATTTACTTCAATATTAAAAACTGACTCAACATGTTTAATGACATCAAAGCTAGCACCATGAACTTGAGGAATACATCTGAATGAATATGGATCTTGAACATGTTTTTGATTTGAAAAAAAACTTTTACTTTTTGACAATATTTTATTAACAATTTGAGAAGTATGTAATTGACCAAAGTGAGGTCTAATTTTAGCGATTAAATCAATAAAGGGACTATGATTACATGAAAAAGCTTCTAAAGAAATACATGAGATTAATGTTGACAAATAAAAGATTTTTTTTGCTTGTATTAATGACCAAACACCATACCCGGTCATAAATTGTGTTCCATTTAACAATGCTAATCCTTCTTTTAAGGATAATTTAATTGGTTTTAAATTGAATTCATGAAAAGCTTTTTGAGTTGAGACAATTTGATCACCTAAATATACTTCACCCCTACCAATTAGAGGTAATGAAAGATTTGCGAGCGGAGCAAGATCACCTGAAGCACCTAAGGAACCCTGTTGATATAAAACAGGATTTAATTTATAATTATATAAATCAATTAGTAATAAAATTAATTCTAATCTAACTGCAGAATAACCTAGGCTTAAAGATCTAATTTTTAAAAGAAGTATAATTTTAACTATTTTTTCAGGTACTTTTTCACCCACTCCACAAGCATGGGATAAAATTAAATTTTCCTGCAATTTATTAATCTCCACTTCATTTATTTTAGTATCACACAAAGAGCCAAAGCCAGTATTAACACCATATATAAGTTCGCTTGATGTTTTAATTTTTTCTGACAAATAATTTCTTGAATTAATGATACAAGACTGAGAATCTTTTGATAATTTAATTTTTTTGTTGTCAAAAATAATTTGAAATAAATCCTGAATAGTAATGTCTTTCTTACCAATATTAAAATGAGAACTCATTATTTTTTAAAGCTTTTAAAAAGTTATTAAAACTATATTTAATTTGTTGTCCATTAGACATGTTTTTAATTAACATATTCTTCATTTTAATTTCATCTTCACCAATCATAATGACCAACTTAGTATTTCTTTGGTTAGCGTATGATAATTGTTTACTTATTTTGATAGGTGAAGGATATAGTTCAACCGAGTAACCAAGGTCTCTAATATTATTAATATATTCAGATGAACTTTTTGCTTCTTCATCACCAAAGTTAACAAATAAAAAATCTAGACTATTTAAAGTATTTTCAGGAAATAAATCAAGTTCTTCCATTAATAAAGTGAGTCGATCTAATCCAAATGAAACACCTACTCCACTTAAGTTTTTAACATTAAATTTTTCAGTTAATTTATCATACCTACCCCCACCAGCAATGCTAATTTGAGGATTATGAATACTTACAACTTCAAAAATAATTCCTGAATAATAATCTAAGCCTCTAGCAAGTGTTAAATCTAAATGAATATAATTATTAAAATTACCTGACGACAATCTATCATTAATACTATGTATTTCTAAAAAGCCCATTTCTAATTTAGAATTTAACTTCAAGTGTTGTGAAATATTTTCTTGTTGTTGAGATATAGTGCCCTTAAAAAATAGAATTTTTGAAAACAATTCAATAGAGTCATAAGAAAATCCACCCTCAATTAATAAATCCAATACTTTATCTTTTCCAATTTTAGAGATTTTATCAATGATAATACAAAAACCTTCAAAACTTAAATTAGATTTAAAAGAAGTAAATAATCCTTCTAATATTTTTCTATTATTAATTTGAATTGAAAAATCGAATAACTTTATTTTTTTTAAACAACTTATAATTAGGTTAATAATCTCTACTTCTAACCACAAAGAACTCTCACCCACAATATCAGCATCACACTGAGTAAATTCTCTGAGTCTCCCTTTTTGGGGTCTGTCAGCACGCCAAACAGGACCAATCTCATATCTTTTAAAAGGAAATGTAATATTATTCTTATTTTCTGACACAAATCTAGCTAATGGAACAGTAAGATCATATCTAAGTGCTTTATCAGAAATTAAACTTGATATTTGCTCAATTGGAATTGTATTTAAATCATTTTCAACTTTATTTAAATAATTTCCACTTTTTAATATTTGAAAAATCAATTTATCTCCTTCATCTCCATATTGACCATATAAATTAGATCTTTTTTCAACACAAGAAGTTTTAATTGGAGAAAAACCAAATAAATTAAATTGTTTTTTTAATATAGATGTAATGTATTCTCTTTTAACATTTTGAAAATGATTAAAACTTGGAAAACCACTTAAAGAAAATTTTTTTTTCATTTTTTATACAAAGAATTACCATAAAATTAATAATAATAATATATGTTATAAGTTATAAATATTAATTTTGTTTAATTATTTATTATACTATGTCTAAAATAATCTCCTTATTATTGATTTCTTTAAGTTTGCAAATTTATGCTCAGGACTTAGATCAAAACAACCTAAATGGTGAAACAATTTTTAATAATTATCTTAACAGCATAGGTGAAATAGATAAAATATCAAAAATTAATACATTAATAAAGAAAAGTATAATTAAAATTGATGGAATATCTGAATTTGAAATGGATTCTGAAGTATTATATAAAAAACCAAATTTTTATTCATCAAAGATTAATCTATCCAACTTAGGAATTATTCAGTCTACCAAATATGATGGTAATATATGTAAAATAACTAGATACGATAACAATAACAAAGAAACAACAACTATTATAGATGGAAAAACATTAGAGAAAAAAGTTAAAGACTTTTATCCATTTCCAATTTTAACAATATTAAATAATAAAGTTAAATGTAAAGCTGAAAAAATACTTAACGAAAAAGATACTCTATATAAAGTATTCATTAATGATGAAAATTCAATAAATGATAGCTTATTTTTGTTTTTTGACACAAGCAGCTATCTATTAGTTAAAAAAGTAGAAAGCAACTTAAAATCAATAAAAACAACCGAATATTTTAATTATGAAGAGTTTGATGGTGTCAAAATACCTACTATTGAAATTTCAAACACAAAAATTGATAATAAAGATGCACAAAAAAGTACAAATAAAATTATTGATATTATAATTAATAAAGATTTAGATTTAAATAATTTTCAATAAAAAAAGGGCCCCAAAGGGCCCTTTTTAATAAAAACAATTGTGAGATTATGCTTTTTTAACTAACGGAAGTCCCGTTCTTGCACTTTCTACAACCTTTTTACCTGAAGGTAAATCACATGCATTAGATCTTTGATCACCTGCAAAATAATAAATAGTTTGAGTTCTGCCACCTCTTAAGGTAACATCTTTTGAATGTAAATAGTAAGTTTTACCTTTACTGTTTTTGTGTGAATAAGCCATAGTACTTAAAATTTTAATTAAATGTTGGGAATGAATATAGTAATTATTGTGGAATTCTAATCTATAAATTGACTTTTTTTTTTGAACAATAACAAAATATATACATAACTCAATTTATTGATTATTAACAAATGCTCAATTATTGGCAATAATTACTAATTTAAATAGTTAAATTTAAGTGAAGTATTTTTCAGATGAATCTTAAAGAAAAAATGTTAAATCTTGGCCAAATCTCTTTTAAATATAGAGGTCAAATCCCACTAATTTTATTTGTATTAGCAATACCTATTTTAGCTGATACAAATAATTACATTAGAATTAATGAAATAGCACTGCTAATTATAAAGGGTTTTGGAATCCTAATAAGTTTAATTGGGTTACTAATTAGATATTTTACAGTAGGAACTACACCTGACAATACTTCTGGGAAAAACAGAAAGGAACAAATTGCAGATAAATTAAATACAAAAGGGATTTATTCGATTGTAAGAAACCCATTATATTTAGCAAATTATTTTATTTGGATTGGCATCGGAATTTACTCAACAAGTTACCTCTTTATAATTATACAATCTCTTTTCTTTTACATATACTATCTAAAGATTATCCTAGCTGAAGAAGAATTTTTGCAAAAAAAATATGGAAATGATTACACTTTATATATACAAAAAACACCTATTATTATACCAAATATTTTTTTATATAAAACAAGTTCTATTAAATTATCAATTAAAAAAATTTTACATGAAGAATACTCATCAACTCTCAGTGCTATCCTTTCCTTTCTTTACATAGATATGTTATTAAAACTCTTCACATTTAATGAAATTAATGTTGTTAACATGAGAAATTATATTCTCATTTTATGCTTAAGCATAGGATTAACATTAATTTTGAAGATATATAAGAACATCTCCAAATAATAATTATTTTTTTGAAAAAATAAATAATAATAATATTGTAATCAACCCATTAATGATAATTAAATCTGGACCAAAATCAAATCCTTGAAGGAAATGAATATCATACAATGAAATAAAATACGACAATAGTGGTGATAAAATAACAATAAAAGGAACATAATGGTCAAAGACTTTTCGTTTAGAAAAAAGCCCAAACATAAACAAACCTAATAAAGGACCATATGTATAACTAGCTAGTAAAAACAATGTTGATATTATACTATCGTTATTCAAATTTTTTACAAGAATAATAATTAAAAATAAAAGGATAGAAACTAAAAGATGGATTAGGGACCTCCTTTTAATATTAGAAGAAGACAAGTTGTCTTTAGACATATTTAAAAAGTCAACACAGAAAGATGTAGTTAGGGATGTTAAAGCAGAATCAGCACTAGAGTAAGCAGCTGACATTAAACCAAGTAAGAATAAGATAAAAATAAAAGAACCTAATTTACCAGACCTAATAACTTCAACAAAAAGCACATCACCGCTAGCATTAATATCATTGAGATATGCATATTGATACAATAAGGATCCTAAGTACAGGAACAGCATATTCACAAAAACTAATATGATACTAAACCATACCATATTTTTTTGAGCATCTTTAATATTAATACATGACAAGTTCTTTTGCATCATATCTTGATCTAAACCTGTCATGGCAATAGCGATAAACATACCTGAAAAAAATGACCTAATAAAATGGTTGGTATCTTTAAAATTTGAAAAATCAAAAAAACGTAGATCTAAAATATTTTCATTAATACTATTTTTTATAGAGGAATAATTTAGAGCGTCAAATAAAAAATATATACAAAACAAAAGAGTTAATAACATAAAAGTTGTTTGCAATGTGTCTGTCCAAATTATTGTTTTAATTCCGCCTCTATACGTATATATCCAAATTAAAATAATTGTGATTGCAGTTGTTACGAAAAAAGATACATTTAATTGATCAAATAGTAATAATTGCAAAACTTCAGCAACTAAATAAAGTCTTAGAGAAGCACCTAACAATCTAGACAAAAAGAAAAATACAGAACCGCTTTTATGAGAATAGTAACCAAATCTACTCAACAAATATTCATATATAGAATATAGATTCATTTTGTAATAAATTGGCATAAGAATATAGGCAACAAAAAAATAACCAGGAACATAACCTAGTACCATTTGCATATAATAAAACTCTTTAAATTTAACCCAACCAGGAACTGATAAAAAGGTAATGCCCGACAAACTAACACCAATCATTCCATAGGCAACAATATACCACGGAGATTTTTTTTCACCAACAAAAAAAGTATAATTACTTTGACTTTTTGAAGTTTTATTTGATATAATAATTAAAACTAAAAAATAAAAAAATAAAATAAAAATTATAAATATTGGAGATACCATTTAACAAAGAAAAAAAAATACTTTAGAAAATCTATCTTATTTATATATTTTTGACAAATGAACTTTTCATCGTCAATTATTAAAAATGTAGTAGAAGCAATATCAAATTTTCCAGGAATTGGACAAAAAACAGCACTCAGATTAGTGATTTATTTGCTTAGAAATAAAAAAAATGCCTATAAAATTTCCAATACAATCAAAGAATTAGTAGATAAAATAAATTATTGTTCGATATGTTTTAATATTACAGAATTTAAATACTGTGAAATATGTCAAGATCCTAAAAGAGACAAACACACAATTTGTATAGTTGAAGATATAAGTGATATAATGGCTATTGAAAACACAATGCAATATAAAGGGCAATATCATGTATTAGGTGGCTTAATTTCACCAATTGATGGGATTGGTCCTTCCAATTTAAATATCGAACCCTTAATCAATAAATTATCTAACGGAAACATCAAAGAAGTTATTTTTGCATTATGTGCATCAATGGAGGGAGAAACAACTAATTATTATATTTTTAAAAAAATAAAACATATTGGTTGTGAAATTACAACTATATCAAAGGGTATATCAATAGGCAGTGAATTAGAGTATGCAGACCAAATTACTCTGGGACGCGCTCTCATCAATAGATACTCATTTGAAAATACGCTAAAAGAATGAAACTATCTGTCATAATAGTTAATTATAATGTTAAGAATTTTTTAGAACAATGTCTTAAATCAGTAGAAAAAGCATTAAAAGGTTTTGATGCGGAAATTTTTGTTGTAGACAACAACTCAATTGACAAATCTATTGAGATGGTAAAAGAAAATTTTCCAAATGTAAAATTAATTTGTAATGATACAAATGTAGGATTTTCTAAAGCTAATAATCAAGCAATAGTTCAAAGTATAGGTGAATATGTTCTTTTATTAAATCCTGATACAATAATTCAAGAAAATACACTAAATAAAACTTTAGATTTTTTAGATCAAAATCCTAAAGCCGGAGCACTAGGTGTCAAAATGATTGATGGAAGTGGAAATTATTTACCTGAATCAAAAAGATCCTTACCTACCCCATCTTCAGCATTTTATAAAATATTTGGCTTAAGTTCATTATTTCCAAAATCTAAAGAATTTGGAAAATATCATCTAAACTACTTAGATCAAGATGAGATACATGAAATTGATGTGATTTCAGGTGCATTTTTTATGATAAGAAAAGTTGTTCTAAATAAAATAGGACTTCTTGATGAATCTTTTTTTATGTATGGAGAAGATATTGACTTATCATACAGAATACAAAAAGCTGGCTATACTAACTATTATTTACCCACTACCAGTATTATTCATTACAAGGGAGAAAGTACAAAAAAAACAAGTATTAATTATGTGTTTACATTTTATAATGCTATGATGATTTTTGTTAAAAAACATTATAAGGGAAGTTCGTCAATCACTTTACTATATCTAATTAAAATAGCCATAATATTCAGAGCTTTTATTTCTATTAAAAAAAGATTTATTAAAAACTTAATACTTCCAATAATTGATTCAATTGCTATCTATAGTATAATGTTTTTTTTAAAAGACTTTTGGTCTAAAAAATATTTTATGAATGAACACTATTACAATAGTAATATGATAAAAATAGCAATACCTTTTTATATTCTTTTTTGGATAACAGGTATATATCTTCAATCTGGATATAAAAAAAACTCATCTATTAAAAGTATTGCAAATGGAATGTTAATCGGAACAATTATTCTATTGATATTTTATGCCCTATTACCCGATTCACTAAGATTCTCTAGAGCTTTAATAATATTAGGATTTTTGTTTAGCACTTTGGCTTTAATTTTTATTAGACAAATAATAAAATTTTTGTTTTATAATAAAAAAATTATAAACAAAAGAGTTGGAATAGTAGCTGACCAATATGAATATAAAAGAATTTATCAAATACTTAACCTATCAAAAACCAAAACAAATATTATAGGTTTAATTAACACAAATAAGTATTGTCAAAGTGAATTAGGTAATGTTAAAAATCTTGAAGAGATAATTAATATTTATCAATTAAATGAAATCATTTTCTCAACAAAAAATATTAATTCAAATCAGTTAATTGAATATATGGAAAAAATAAGACAAGATGTATTTATTAAAATTGCACCGAGTGAAAGCACATTTATAATTGGAAGTAATTCCATACATAATAAGCAAGATTTTTATAGCTTAAAAAATTCAATTCATAAAAAGCAATCTATAAAGACAATAATTAAAAAATATATTGACTTTTTTAATTAGTTTTGTTTTCTAATTAAATAATTAAATAATGAGTAAAATTGAGTTAATAATGCCTAAAATGGGTGAGAGTGTTGCTGAAGCAACTATCATAAAATGGGTTAAAGAAATAGGAGACTCAATTTCAATGGATGAAACAGTTGTAGAAATTGCTACTGACAAAGTAGATTCTGAAATACCATCAATCGCTGAAGGAATATTGATTGAAAAAAGATACCAAGAAAACGACGTTGTAAAAGTTGGAGAAGTTATTGCAATTATTGAAAATAACAAAAATACTAATCAATCCACTGAGAAATCATTAAAAGAAAACTATGAAAACATTAGTGCTCCAAAAAATACTCCAAATGATTCTATAATAAATAAAAGTTCTAATAAAATAATTCCTCAAAATTCGTCTAGTCAAGAAAATAAAAACAATTTTTTATCTCCTTTAGTAAAAAGTATCGCAAAAAAAGAAAATATTTCAGAAGATGACTTGAATATGATTACAGGCACGGGGAAAAATAATAGAATTACTAAATCTGATATTTTAAATTTCATTAAAAATAAATCTAATCAAGAACAGAACTTAGAAAGACAAAATAATTCTTTAAATATAAATCAAGAAGAAAACATTCAAAATATTAAAAGTAAACAGACTATTTCAAAAGAATTTCAAGGTCAAATTTCAAGTGTTCATATCACAAATTCAGACGACACAGAAATTGTAGAAATGGATAGAATGCGAAAAATTATTGCCAATCACATGATATCTAGTAAATCAATTTCTGCACACGTAACATCTTTTGTTGAAGCAGATGTGACAAAGATTGTAGAATGGAGAAGTAGAATTAAGAAAAGATTTGAAGACAGAGAGGGGCAAAAAATTACTTTTACTCCAATAATTTTTGAATCAATTATTAAAGCTATTGTTGACTTTCCTATGATTAATATTTCTGTAAGTGGCGAAAATATTATTAAACACAAAAAAATACATCTTGGTATGGCTACTGCTTTAAAGAACGGCAATCTAATCGTTCCTGTAATAAGAAATGCTCAAGAAAAAAATATTTTAGGACTAACTAAAGAGGTCAATGATTTAGCAAAAAGAGCTAGATTAAACAAATTAAATCCAGATGAAATAGCTGGAGGAACTTTTACAGTAACAAATGTTGGATCATTTGGTAGTATAATGGGAACACCAATAATTAATCAACCTCAAGTAGCGATTTTAGCACTTGGCAAAATACAAAAAAAAGCTAGTGTGATTGAAAGTCCTTTAGGAGATATGATAGGTATTAGATCTAAAATGTTTTTATCATTATCATATGATCATCGAGTTGTTGATGGTGCCTTAGGTGGACAGTTTCTAAAAAAAGTAGCAGATTACCTTGAAAACTTTGATAATTTAAGAGAAATATGAAAATAATTTGTGTTACTAGAAATTACAAACAACACGCTCTTGAACTAAACAATAAGATTCCCACAGAATTAATATTCTTTTTAAAACCAGAAACTGCAATTCCAATCAAAGGACAGCCTTTTTTTATTCCTGATTTTTCAAATGAAATTCATTATGAACTTGAAGTTGTAATAAAGATTAATAAAACAGGCAAACATATACAAGAGAGGTTTGCACATAAGTATTTTGATGAATTATCATTGGGCATTGACTTTACCGCAAGAGATTTACAATCTAAACTTAAAAAAATGAGTTTCCCATGGGAAATGTCTAAATCCTTTGATGGATCAGCACCTATAGGATTTTTTGTGAAAAAGCAAGAGTTTAAAGATATTAACAATTTGAATTTTGAACTTACAGTGAATAATGATATAAAACAAAGTGGTAATACTAAAAATATGATATTTAGTTTTAATCACATAATATCATACGTATCAAAATATATAACCTTAAAAAAAGGAGACTTGATATTTACAGGAACTCCAAAGGGTGTAGGAAAAGTGAGAAAAAATGATTTTTTGATTGGAAAAATAGAGGGTAAACAAATAATTCAAATAAAAATTAAGTAACTATAATAAATGATTTAAATCATTGACTCCAATATACTTATTCACACAAAAACCCTCTGCATAATCCACATTAATAAATCTTCCCAAATCTGCTGATCTACTTTTAACTATTTCTAAAAAATTTTTTTTTGAAATAAGTGTTTCTGTTTCTTTGGACAATGGATCATAAAATTGTGAAGCATACAATTTAACTATTTCCATTTTTTTATCAATAAATTTACTTATATCAACAATGAAATCTGGATTTTGATCATTAAACTGAAGATAGTTATACAATAATTTAGGACGATATGGTGCTTGACTGTTTCCATTAAAAAAGGTAGATATTTTTTCTAATCCTGCTAAAAAAAAAGCATCGTAAATTAACTTAGCACCACGACCATGATCTGGGTGTCTATCGTGCTTAGCATTACATAAGACAATTTTAGGTTTATAATGTCTTATTCTTTTAATAACTTCAAGAATATTAGCCTTATTAATTTCAAAAAAACCATCTGACAAACCTAAATTTTCTCGGAATTCAAGGCCTAATGCTTTTGAAGCATTTGTCGCTTCATTTTTTCTTAATATTTGATTTCCCCTAGTACCTAATTCACCCTCAGTTAAATCAATTACACCCACTTTTTGACCAAGTGAAATTTGTGACAAAATAGTGCCACCACAACCAAGTTCTACATCATCAGGATGAGCTCCAAAAGCAAGAATATCAATACTATTCACTTTCATTTAAAATCCATTTTTGATATCTAAAGTATGAAATAATAGACACTATAAAGAAAAATATTAGAGAAGGATATACAAAACTAGGAATTGGAAATGGATCTCCTGCAGCATAAGAATGTAATCCAGCAAGATAATAATTAACTCCAAAATATGTCATTAATATTGAACTAAAACCAAATAATGCAAATAGATTAAATAAGTAAGTATATTTTTTCGTTTTTAATAATCTAACATGTAATATAGTTGCATATACAATACAACTAACTAAAGCCCATGTTTCTTTAGGATCCCATCCCCAGTATCTGCCCCAAGATTCATTAGCCCAAACACCACCTAAAAAGGTGCCAACAGTAAGTAGAAATAAGCCAATCATCATTGACTGTTCATTAATTATAGTTAATTCAGACACATTAGATTTAATTTTGTTATCATCATTAATAATTATCAGCACCAGATTTAAGAAGCCTAAAAAAGCACATAAACCAAAAAAACCATAACTAGACGTGATCACAGAGACATGTATCATTAACCAGTAAGATTTTAAAACAGGAACAAGATTAGTTATCTCCGGGTTCAGCCAATTTAAATTAGCTACCACCAATAACATAGCAGATACTAAACATGCAGCAGATAATGACAAATTAGATTTTTTGGTAAATACATATCCAGCAATCATTGTTGCAAATGCAATAAAAATAACGGATTCATAAGCATTACTCCATGGAGCGTGACCGGAAATATACCACCTCATTATTAACGCAAAAAAATGTATGCAAAAACCAAGTGCAATAAAAATTTTATTTATTAAGATGATTTTTTTTATTAGATGATTGCTATAAAAAATATTAATTAATAAAAATATCAGCAAAAAAATGCCAAATAAAAAATAAATTAAAAATAACCTTGACCAACCAAATAAATCTGCTTCATTATAAAAAATTTCTAAATTAACTTTAAAATTAGATGGTAATATATAAGCAGCTTTTTCAAATTGTTGACTTTTAATATATTCTAACATTAAATTTGCCTCATTCCAATTTCGATTTTCAATTGCATCATAAATAACATCCCTATAAATAGCTTGAAAACTACTAGTTTTAACAGAATCTAGTCCTGGAACTGACATGGACACATCTGGCAACCATTCACCATCAATACTAGGAAACATTTTAATAAAATTACCTGAAAAAATCATTGAACAAATATTAACCCTTTCATCAACTTCAAGGATTTTTTTATCAAACTTAGTTCTATCAATGGGTTTTTTAGAGTAGGCTGAATTCACATAATCTGTGAGTATATATTGGTTTTTTGAGAAAAAGGAAACAAAAGGAACTAAGTTTTTATCAAAATTTAAAATTTTTAACACCTCATAATCACTAACCTTAATAATCGGCACCATTTGCCAAAATAAAGGGTCTACAGTCATTCCTAGAATAATTTGTGTAGGGTTTTGATTATATAATTCTTTTTTTCTAGATATTTTTCGAATCAACTCAGAAGCAACTGTATGATATGGCTTAATTCTTCCTTGATTATCTAATGTGATTAATTTTGAAACATTATAAGCATGATCAGATGAAATAACTCTTTTATCTAATAAGCTATCCAAAGACAATATCGTACTATCAGCAAAAGCGGAAAACACAATGAAAAAGAAAATAAAGAATATATGTTTTAACATAATTATTTTAATTTTTTAGATAACAGGTTAAATCTTGAAAATCTAGATATCATAACAAATATTACTGACAACAATAAAGATAAATAGCCAGAATATGTAACAAAAGTCCCTACTCTATCCTTATTTACTGACAATATTGTTCCTTTTTCATCATTATCATACGAAGATTGAAAAAATCTGTATCCTCGATAATTTAAAACATTGTTCATAAAAATTCGATAATCAAATTTTTTATCTTTATCAATCACTTCTATTTCGCTCGCAAATGATGAAGGACTATCTGATCCAGGATATCTATCTAATTGAAAATCCTTTAATTTAATTGCAAATGGTAAAGAATAATTAATAGAACCATATGAAAGTGATATAAATAATCCATTTAAACTTAGATATGTTTTGGGTGAAACCAACCCTTTATATCCATATAAATCTATTATTGTATCAAGATCATTAACATTTAATTTTATTTTTAATAAATCAATTTTTGAATTATCATTTTTTATAGAATTAGATTTTTTAATTAATAATCCCTTTGTCAAATAATTCTTAAAAACAAAATTTTTACCATTGATTGTATATAAAGTCTTTTGATTAAAAATATGAGTTTGATTTGCATTTAACAAACCATTACTTTGGTCACTCATTTTCATAAAACTAACATCATAGGACGATACAAATTGAAAAACAGAATCAGTTTTAAAAATTTTAATATCTCCAGATTGATTGTTGAATGAAAAATCTAAATCTTGGAATCTTCTGATCCCATTTTTAATTATATATTCAGATTTCATACCTCCATTTTCTTTAGGAAAAATAAGTTCGATAAAATCATCGCCATCCTGTTGATTTAATAAAATTTCATCAACAGGATCATGAATAAAATCAACATACTCAATTGATATTTCATTTTGATTAAATTTAATTGGAATTATAAACTTATTATTTGATAAAGATGATAATAATAAAGGTTTTTGCCCCACATATTCAGTTTTATTATCATGGAATTTAAAATCTAAAAAAACTGTTTCTGAAACAAATTGATTATTTAAACTTCCCTCCCGAATTCGCATAGAACCTTCTTTACCAATGTATCTAGTAAGTCCAGCACCTATAATAATTAAAATAAATGAAAGATGAAGCAGTAAAACAGGTAGTTTTTGAATTTTGTGAAGCTTATACTTATATATATTATAAATAAAGATACAGCACAACAAAATTAAACATAACTCAAGCCACCAAGAATTAAAAATTAGGGCTTTTGCAGTAGTTGTACCATAATCATTTTCAATGAAAGTCGCTATTCCTATTGCAAAAGCAAAAAAACATAGTAAAACTACAGCAAAATTGACTGATAAAAAGTAATTAAAATATTTATTCAAATTTTAAATATATTAGAAAACAAAAGTATTTATTTTTATATTAAAACATATAACTTAATGTTATAAAAATGATAAAAAAAATAACAATTATTGGTTCAGGTAATATTGCTCATCATTTAGGAGTTAAATTATTCAACTCTGGAATTAATATTCATCAAGTATTAGCTAGAAATAAAAAAAGTGGACTTAAACTAGCATCAAAAATAAATTCAATTTTTATTAATGATATAAAAAAAATTGAAGTGTCAGAACTTATCTTAATATGTGTAAATGATGATAATATATATAAAATAGCAAATCAGTTACCAGACATACCTGTGGTTCACACGTCAGGTAATACAAGTATTGAGGTATTTAAAAATAAAAAAAATTCAGGAGTAATTTACCCTGTTCAAACAATAAGAAAAAATCAAAGAGTTAATTTTAAAAAAATTCCAATATGTGTTGAGGCAAACAATGATTTATTTCAATCAAAAATCATAAATCTATGTAAATTATTATCTGATAAAATTTTAGTTACAAGCTCTGAAAAAAGAAAAAAAATTCATCTATCTGCTGTAATTGCATCTAATTTTTCTAATTTTTGTTATACAATGTCATACAACATCTTAAAAGATAATAAAATAAACTTTGATATTCTACATAATTTAATTATTCAAACAGCGAAAAATTGTAAATTAAGAGAACCTAAACTTAATCAAACAGGTCCAGCAATTAGAAAGGACAAAACAACAATTAGAGAACATTTAGCATCTATAAATGATATACATTATAAAAAAATATATAAATTACTTTCAGAAAATATTTTAAAAGAACATGAAAAGTGAATACAAACAAAAACTACTAAATATTAAAGCATTTGTATTTGATGTTGATGGAGTTTTAACAAATGGTGGCTTAATTATTCATCCTGATGGAAAATTTATTCGTCAAATGAATGCAAAAGATGGTTACGCTATTAAACTGGCTATAAAACAAGGTTATACAATTGGTGTTATAACTGGGGGAAGAGAACAAAATATAAAAATTCGTTTAGAAAACTTAGGAATTAAAGAAGTTTTTTTGGGAATTCATGACAAACTTCCTGTTCTCAAAAAATTTCTAAAAAACAATAATCTTAAAAAAGAAAATATAATTTATATGGGTGATGATATTCCTGATCTAAAGGCTTTACAACATGTAGGATTAAGTTGTTGTCCTAGTGATGCTGCTATTGATGTTCAAAAAATCTGTAATTACATTTCTCCCAAAAGAGGGGGCGAAGGATGTGTAAGAGACATAATTGAACAAACACTAAGATTAACAAACAAATGGGATCTTGATGGAAAAATTAAATACTAATAATAATATCATTCTAGGATCTAAATCTCCAAGAAGAATAGAGTTGATGAAAATGATGGGCATTCCATTTAAAGTATTAAAATTAAATACCAATGAAGACTATCCTAAATCCTTATCACCAATAGAAGTTGCAATATATTTATCAAAAAAAAAAGCAAATAATTATTTAATTAAAAGTAAAGAAATATTGATTTGTGCAGATACTGTAGTATATAGCGGAAAAAATCTTTTAGAAAAGCCTAAATCAATAAATGAAGCAAAAAAAATGCTTGAGTTAATTTCTAATAGTAGGCATTTTGTTGTAACTGGTGTAACCATAAAAACAAAAAATAAAATGACATCATTTTATGATAGAAGTATTGTGTATTTCAAAAAATTGACAAAAAAAGAAATTAATTATTACATCAAAAATTACAATCCATTTGATAAAGCAGGAGGATATGGTATTCAAGAATGGATTGGATTAATAGGAATCAACAAAATATCAGGCTCTTTTTACAATGTAATGGGACTACCTACACATAGAATTTATGAAAAATTAAATAAAATAAATGTATTTAAAAATTAAAATTAATGAACGAAAGCAAAATAAATAATATTGTATTTACAATTTTCCCTTTTGTAATCTTAATTATTTTACTAGGACTAAATTTATTTCTGTTTGATAATGCAATGAAAGGTCCAAATCAACTAGCATTGATCATTTCTGCTCTTATCGGGTTTTGGATTAGTAATTTGAGAGGTAGTAAAAATTATGAAATAATTAATGGAATAAAAGATAGTATTTTATCATCTTTGAATGCTATTATTATTCTTTGTATTATTGGAGGGCTTACATCAACTTGGATATTGTCTGGTGTTGTGCCAGCAATGATATATTATGGTATAGAGTTAATTAATCCAAATTTTTTTCTATTTACTTCATGCATTATTTGTGCAATTGTATCTATTTCTACAGGAAGTTCATGGACAACGGCCGCGACGATTGGCATTGCATTTATAAGCATTGGGGAATTGTTAGGTGTAAGTAAAGGGCTAATTGCTGGTGCAATTATTTCAGGGGCATATTTTGGAGATAAAATGTCTCCACTATCAGAGACCACAAACTTAGCCCCCTCTGTCTCTGGAAGTAATTTAATAGAGCACATAAAATATATGACATATACTACTATACCTACAATTTTAATTACTTTATTATTGTTTTTTATCATAGGTTTAAAAAGTAAAAAACCATCAGTTTCATTGGATGAGATTGAAACATTTTTAGAAATAATAAATACTAAATTTTATGTTGGCATTGAATTATTTATTCTTCCACTAATTATATTTTTTTTAATTATGTTAAAGTGCTCTGCTCAAAAAACTCTATTTATTGCAATGATTGCCGGTATCATCTTTGCTTTTATCTTCCAAAAAGAACTGATTCAAGAAATTAACCTTTCTTCTGGTTCAAATACATTATCTACAATCTTGAAAACCATTTTTTTGGGAACAAATATTCCAATTGATAATATTTCAATTAGCAATTTACTTTCTAAGAGTGGTGTCTTTGGTATGTTTTGGATTGTAATACTTGTAATTTCTGCGATGATATTTGGAGGAGTCATGCATAGTGGTAGATTTTTAAAAAAAATTACAGATTTAATTTTATCAAATTCTGCTTCAAATTTCAAACTCATTAGATCTACAGCTAGTTCGTGCGTTTTTTTTAACTTTGCTACTTGTGACCAATACCTTGCCATTGTAATTCCAGGTAGAATGTTTAAAGAGGTTTACCAAGACAATGATTTACACCCAACAAACTTAAGTAGAACTATTGAAGATACTGGAACTGTTACTTCAGTATTAATTCCTTGGAATTCTTGTGCAGCATATCATGCAGAAATTCTCTCTATTAATCCCTTATCTTATATACCATACTGCTTTTTTAATATAATTTCTCCGTTCATGACTCTATTTTATGCATACTGTAAGATCAAAATAAAAAAAAATGAGATTAAAAAATAAACGTTTTTCTTACCAAGCAAGAAGTAATAACTGCTTTCAATTTCGAAAAAAAAAAAATAATAAAAAATATAGATCAAACTTTTTCTTTATAATTGTGCTCATATTATTAATTTTGCTTGGTTACTATATCATAAAATACTAAGTGGATTCAACTATCAATATTTTAGATCATAATGTTATCAATCAGATAGCTGCTGGTGAAGTGATTCAAAGACCTGCATCCGTTGTTAAAGAGTTACTTGAAAACTCAATCGATGCTTTGGCAAAGAATATTCAAATTAATATTGAAAATTCTGGAAAAACACTTATTCAAGTTATTGACGATGGAAAAGGAATGAACAAAAAAGATGCAGAATTATCATTCCAAAAACATACCACATCAAAAATAAAAACAACAGAGGATATTCAGAAAATATCTTCGATGGGCTTCCGTGGAGAAGCACTAGCTTCTATTTCCTCTATTGCAGAAGTTGAATTAAAAACAAAAACAGAAAAAGAAGAGGTAGGGACATATATACTAATTGACAATTCTAAAATAAAAAAGAATCAACCGATAGGTATAAAAAAGGGAACTTCTATTTCAGTTAAAAATATTTTTTTCAATATTCCGGCAAGGAAAAAATTTTTAAAATCTGACCAATTAGAAATGCGAAAAATTTTAGAAGTATTTTATCAAATTGCAATTTCTCATCATAATATATGCTTTAAATTAACTCATAATAATAGTAACTTATACCAACTTCCATCTGATAATTTAAAACAACGTGTAATAAAATTATTTGGAAAAAAATATAATGAAAAAATTTTACCAATTGAGGAAAATACATCTATTGTAAATATCAAAGGTTTTATTGGTAACCCATTAGACGCAAAAAAAACTAGAGGTGAACAATTCTTATTTGTTAACAACAGATTTGTAAAATCTCCATATTTAAATCATGCTATAAAAAGTGCAATGGACAACTTAATTAATGAGAATAAACACCCATCTTACTTTATTTTTTTAAATACTGATCCAAGTTTAATTGATGTTAATGTACATCCAAATAAAACAGAAATTAAATTTGAAGATGAAAAATCTATTTATCAAATATTACAATCTACTTGCAAAAAATCTATTGGTATTTATAATATCACTCCAAGTCTTGATTTTTCTATTGAAGACAGTTTTGAAGTACCTTTACATATTCAAAAATCTATTCCAAAAGAACCAAAATTATCTTTTAATAAAGACTATAACCCTTTTAATTTAAAGAAATTTGATAGCAAAGAAGATTCAATTAAGTTATTTAAAAAAGATGAAAGAAACTTTGTGGAGACTGTTTTAAATATTGATTTAAATTATGCAGTTTGCAAACTAATAAATAATAATTCTATAAATATTTTTGATAAAAAAAAATGTATTCAAAGAATAATTTATGAAGAAACTATTCTAAAATTATCCAACGGAACTCAGTGTAAACAATTTCTAATTAAACCAATATGTGTTGAATTAAATGATATTGATATAGAAGTTTTTAATGATAATCAAAAAATCATAGAATCACTAGGATATGTGATAGAAAAAATAGAAAAAAATAATATATATATATCAGGTGTACCTAACCAAATAAAAAGAATTGAAAGTATACAGGAAGACATAGAGTCTTTTATAGAAGAATTTAAACTTGGAAATAACAATTTACAGGAAGATTTAATCAAGATTATTGCAAAAAAATTTGTAAAAAATTTAACTTTAAATAACACAAGTTTCAATATTTCTGAAACAAGTGGTTTAAAATCAATAGTTAATAAATTACTAAATTGTAAAAATCCATTTATTGGAATTGATGAAAAACCATGTTTTATTAACTTAGAACCAAAAAATATTTTTAAATAAATGTCTTATTTTCAACCTCAAAGATTCAACATTCTTCCCCCTGTTGTAAAAAATCTACTAATAATTAACGGTCTATTATTTTTTGCAACTATAACTTTATATAGTAGCAATTTGATTGACTTAACAAAAATACTTGGTTTACATTATTGGAAATCAAATAATTTTGAAACTTGGCAAATCATATCTCATATGTTTATGCATGGTGGTTTTATGCATTTGTTTTTCAACATGTTTGCAGTATGGATGTTTGGCTCGCAAATTGAGAATCTATGGGGCTCTAAAAGATTTTTAAATTACTATTTATTGACAGGACTTGGAGCAGCATTTGTTCATTTTATAATAATTCACTTGCAAATTCAAAGTTTAGAGAATAATATGACACTTATTCAAATAGAAAAAGTTCTGTCTGATGGATCAAATATTTTAAATAGTGGAAAGAACTATATACAAAATGATATGCGCAAACTAAATTTATTATACAACACGCCTGTTGTAGGGGCTTCTGGTGCACTGTTTGGTTTATTATTGGCATTTGGAATGCTTTACCCAAACGCATTATTGATGTTTCTTTTTTTTCCATTTCCAATTAAAGCAAAATACTTTGTAATGATTTACGGATTGGCTGAACTGTATTATGGTTTACAAAATAATCCTAATGACAACATTGCACATTTTGCTCATTTAGGAGGAATGATATTTGGCTTTATAATTATTAAATACTGGCAACATCAAAATAATAATAATTAATTCTATGATATGCATTCAAATAACAGAACAATTCTTGATAAAATTATTTATGCAAATCTATTATTTTTTATAATAATCAATGTAGTTCAATTGTTTGCATTTTTATATCAAATTGAAATTGATACTGGATCATATCTTGGATTTTCATCAGATATTAAAGAATTAATAAAAAAACCATGGACGATTATAACTTGTATGTTTTTACACCAAAATATTTTACACTTAATATTTAATATATTTTGGCTTTACTTTAGTGGTAAAATTTTTATTAGGTATTTAAATAAAAATGAATTATTAGCAACTTATTTAATGAGTGGTTTATCTGGGTTAATTTTATATTCAATTTCTTTAAATTCTTTGGGAGCATTTAATGATATAAAAGATAACTTGATTGCTTATGGTGCTTCAGCCTCAGTTATGGGTATACTTGTAGCATCAGCAACACATATTCCAAATCATAATATCCCACTTTACTTAATTCCTTCAAGAATTAAATTAAAGCATATAGCATTAATTTATATAATATTAGATATAATAAGTATCCCTATTGAAAAAACAGGATTACATTTTGCACATTTGGGAGGTGCATTATATGGTTACGTATATATAATTCTTTATAGAAAAGGAATGAACACAAATTCTTTCTTTAATAAATTTATTTTATTCTTCAGCTTAAAAAAAATGAGAATTCGCGAATTTAAAAGAGAAAATGATTATGAATATAATGCACGCATAAAAAATATAGAAAAAGAAACAAATAGAATATTAGATAAAATAAATTTGTCTGGATATGATAGTTTATCTATTAAAGAGAAAGAGCATTTATATAACCAAAAATAGTTACCTATTATTCTTTTTAACTTTTTTTAATGATAGTGAATTCATACTGTTTATACTCATGTTTGAAATATCTTTAGAAACTAGCCTTACTGCATAATCATAATACAAAGGAATAATCATTGATTCGTCTAATATAATTTGTTCCATTTTGGCAAAAGTGCTGCACCTTTTTAAATCATTTTCATAAAAAGAAGATTCATATAAACTATCAAAAATTTCATGTGAAAAATGAGTATAATTTGGACCATTGGGACTTTTATTTTTAGAGTAAAAAAGAGATAAAAAATTTTCAGGATCAGGATAATCTCCAATCCATGAGGCTCTAAATAAATGTGCTTGAGAGGATGATACAAGCTCTCTATGAACAGACGGAGATGAAACTTGAATGTTGATTTTAATGCCAAATTTTTGAGCACTATATTGAATATATTCACAAATATCCAAATAATCACTTGTTGTATTTAAGGTAATATCTAATTCTTCAATTGATATTTTATTTAAATAATAATTGACAGAATCAGGATAATATGAATAACCATTAACTTCATAGCAATTAGATAAGACAGGGGGAACAAAACCTTTTTTACCAGGTAAAACTAATCCATTTCTAAGGTATTTTGAAATCACATCTCTATCAAATGAATAATTCAAGGCTTTTCTAAAATATTTAGACAAAAGTGGAGAACTTTTATTTGATAATTTAGACAAATTAAATCCTAAATACTCTGTATTCATATATTGATTACTTATAATTGAAAATTGTTCATCATATTTAGATAAGATCTTGCCTTTTTCATCAATAAATTCATCACGAAAACTATTGTCTAAACCTGAAACAAAATCAAATTTTCCAAGAATAAAATTCATAAAAACTGACTCTTTTTGAGTAAGAAAAGAGATGGAAATACCGTCTAAATAAGGAAGTCTAGCATTTTCTTCATATTCAAAATAATTTTTATTTTTTAATAAAATTAACTTTTCATTTTTTTTCCAATATTTAAAGGAAAAGGGACCGGTGCCTATAGGATTAGATGAAAATTTAGATCCGAAGTAATTTATGGCTTCTTTAGGAATAAAAGAAAAATAATTCATGGATAACAAACCCAATAATCCAGGAAATGGTTTTGGTAAGTTTATCTCTATAATAGAGTCATTTAAAATTTTAATTTTATCAATATCTAGATAATCTAAAACCCACGAACCTGGTGAAAGTATATTTTCATCTGATAATCTAGAAATACTAAACAAAAAGTCTTTAGAAGAAATTAACCTAGTTGAATCTTTGCCAAAACAAGGTGAATGGTGATAGTAAACATCATCTCTTAACAAAAAAGTATATTTCAATCCATCTGAAGATATTTTCCATTCTTTTGCCAAAGAAGGTCGAATAATTAAATTATTATCTAATTCAACTAAAGTGTTAAAGATTTGATTAACAGCCCATATATTTGCCTGATTATTTGTGAAAACTGGATCTAGAGAAGTGATAGAAGAAGATTCATTGTATCTGAAAAAATTATGACTATCCTCATTTATATTATTATTACAAGAGAAAATTAATATAAAATAAATAAAAAAATAATAATGAAATTGAAACATAGTTTAACAAAATATAAAAAATAATTATCTTTATGCCCATTGTTTTGGCGAGGTAGCTCAGTTGGTTAGAGCGCAGGATTCATAACCCTGAGGTCGGGAGTTCAAATCTCCCCCTCGCTACAAAATTTTTCTTATTTAATTAAGTCTTTTAAATCATAAAAAATTTTATCATCACTCGGTCTTTTTGCATTTTGATCAATTATTTTACCTTTTTTATCAATTATAATATATCTAGGAATACTCGCTGCTTGAAAAAACTCACCTGCACTTTTATCACGATTTGAAGGAGATATAAAATGTTCCCCCTCAATTTCTAATTCCTCAATAGCCTTTTTCCACTTAGAATTATTTGTATCAATAGAAATGTATATAAATTGAAGTTTTTTTAGTTCTCTTTTAGTGAATTTTTTCTTTAGTTCTTTTGAATGTGGAAATTGTTGTCTACATGGTCCACACCAACTTGCCCATAAATCTAAATAAATAACTTTTCCTATATAATCATCTAATCTTGAAACTTCTCCATGTAAATTCTCCATATAAAAGTTAAAAGATAGTAATTCAGAATCTTTCTCCTCTTCAACAATCGTTTCATTTTCTACGTCTTTAAATAATTCATTAATGAAGGTAATTTTATCTTTACTAATTCCACCACTTTTTAAAAACAATTCTAGATCTAGGGATAGACTTTTATTTAAAAAATTACTAAAAAATTTAACAAAATGATAAACGCTCAAGTAAATCATTTTTTTTGATAACAAATTATCATTTAAATAAGAAAAGAAATATTTACTATACATGTTAAAATCATCAAGTGAAGCTATTTTATAATTATAATTATTTAGAGTATAAAGAATTAATGAATTTACAGCATAACTCTTAAAAGCATCTAAGTGATAAAAAGATGTGTCATTAATATTTTTAGTTAAATTTTCAAAATCTAATACTGAAGTTTTTATATTATTAATTTGGTCATAATTATTAATTTTTTCTGAAAAGAAATCAATACCATTGCTAATCAATTGAAAATTTGTAAGAGCATTTAAATATTCATAATAAATAATTTTTTTAAAATAACTTTTACTATCCTCATTGAAATCTGAAAAAGTTTTAAAATTAATGTACATTTTGTTTAATTCATTATCAATAAATTTATATAATGAGATTTCAAATTGGTCACTTTCTTTAATTTTAAAAATATCAGATTCAAACGTAAAAAAATTGTGATAGTTTTGATAATATTCATTAAGGAAATATGTAAAGGAAGAATTTTCACCCTCAAATAAAATTTTATTTTTTTTATTAATCACTATTTTTAAAATATCATTTTTAGTTATGTATAAATGAGTTTTGACATCAATATGTTTATTATAAATATAATTTTGATTATTAGGATCTAAGTATAATGCTGAATTTGTATCAACAATAAGTTTTAATGTATCAGACATTGATACACTATATATATTAATTGATTGATTATCACCAATTTCAATACTTAAATTATATTCTTCTTGACTTATAGATAATAAGAAGGTAAAGTTTAATAATGTAAATAATAAAAATTTAAACATGAAATATTTTTTAGGAATTTAATTTAACATTAAGCCTTAAAATTATAATAAAATAAATGTATATTGAGAAAAATAACAAAAATAGATGTATGAAAAAATATCAATTAGAGTTCCCAATAAGATCATCTGTAAATATACTTTTTAATTGTTTAAGTACACCTAGCGGACTTTCAGAATGGTTTGCTGATGATGTGAATTGTAATAGAAATATTTTTACATTTATTTGGGACAATGCTGAACAAGATGCAGAATTAGTTAATTCATCCAATAATTATTTTGTAAAATTCAGATGGCTTGATCAACCTAAAGAAACATATTTTGAGTTCAGAATCGAAGTAGATGGAATTACAAATGATGTTATTTTAACTGTTACTGATTTTGCAGAAGAAGATGAAGTTGAAGAAAGTAAAGACTTATGGGTTAGCCAAATTCATACTTTAATGAAAAATTTAGGTTCATAAAAACGTAATTAGTTAAATGTGAACATATTTCAAACTTTTATTTTTAAATCATTTCTTAGACCATTTTTTCTTACTTTTTCAATAGTAATGCTAATACTATTAATGCAATTTCTTTGGAAATACATTGATGATTTAATTGGAAAAGGATTGGACTTTATTATTGTTTTAGAGCTTTTATTTTATTCAACAATTACTCTTATACCTATTGCACTTCCTCTTTCAGTTTTACTAGCATCTATGATGCTTGTTGGAGGACTTGCCGAAAGATCAGAAATCACTGCAATCAATTCTTTAGGTCAACCATATATATATATATTAAAACCTCTTTTGATATGTAGTATAATAATTGGTGCAACTTCATTTTTAATTTCTAATTATTCAATTCCTTATGCAAATCTTAAAGCTACAACATTGATGTATGATATTATGAAGAAGAAACTAAGTATTAATATAAAAGAAAAAGTGTTTTTTTCTGATATAGAAGGTTATAGTATTCGAATAGAAAAAAAAGATCAAAATGGATTAATGGAGGACATAATAATTTACGATTATTCTGAGAAAAAAGGGGTTAATAGAATTTTTATTGCTAATAATGCAAATATTTCGATTAATGAAATAAATAATGAGTTAAATATTCAATTATTTGATGGAGAAATATTTAATGAAAAAAAAGAAAATAGACATTCATATATTTTAAAAACAAGGTTTGACCAATATAATCTCAATTTAGATTTGACATCATTTAGAATGGAGAGGTCAGAAGCAAATAGATTTAACAACAAAGCAAAAGCCCTAAATATAAAAAAACTAAAAATTGGATTAGACTCATTAGATATTCAACAAAAAAAATATATGCACGAAATTCTTTACAAACTTCAAATAGACATTGATGAAAGATACACTGATAATAAAACTATTTTAAAGCATAAAAAGAAACTTCAAATTAATGATCTAAAAAAAATCGAACGAAAAATGAATTTTAACACCTTAAAAATCAATAAATTTTCTGTTGAATTACAAAGAAAATATACATTAGCAGTTGCATGTATTATAATGTTAATTATTGGTAGTTCTTTTGGTGCAATAATTCAAAAAAGTGGTTTTGGACTACCAGTAATTTTTTCTATTATTTTATTTTTACTATATCATATAATTTCTATTACTGGAGAAAAAATGGTGAAGAAAAATGTACTAGATCCAACTATTGGGATGTGGGGATCAACTATAATAATGATCATAATTGGGATATTATTAGTTATTATTGCAAATAATAAAAAAATCAATCAGTTAAAGTGAAACAAAAAAACATATTAATTATTACTAACAAAATTGTTTTTCCTGCTTTAGACGGAGGTGCATTAGCAATGAAAAATTTGACTGAATTATTAACTAAACTTGATTACCATCTAGACATTATATGTATCTCAAAACATAACAACAGTGATGATAAAAAAAATAATGAAATAAAAATTAATGATCGCATAAATCAATATACATTTTATAAATGTATGAGATTTAATCTTTATAATTTTTTAAAATCAATATATCAACGAAATGCTTATCAATCAATGCGATTTTATGATTTTGAAATAAAAAGATATATTCAAAATAAAATAAATCAAAAAATATATAATTACATTATTTTTGAAAGTATTTTTACTACAATTTACATAAGGAATTTAAGTTTAAATAGTGAAACAAAACTAATATATAGAGCTCATAATATTGAGCATAAAATATGGACTGATTTAGCAAAAAATAGTTTTTTAAGAAAAATTCCTTATTTATTTTTAGCAAATCAAATTAAGAGAGTGGAAAATAAGATAATTAAATATGTAGATCATATATTCACGTTATCAGAAGATGACTATAAATACTTTACAAATTTTAATAGCAAAAAAACCCACTATGTTCCAGTTACATTCGAAATTCAAAAAAACAATAGTAAAAAAATTAAAAATAGTATAGTGCATTTAGGAGCAATGGATTGGAAACCTAATCATGAAGGCATGAAATGGTTTATGAGAAATGTACTACCAAAGATTCTTAACAATAAGAATAATATATATATAGGCGGAAAAGGTATGCCCTCATATTATGATAAATATGCAAGTAAATATACACACATTATAGGTGAAGTTAAAAATGCAAAAGATTTTATAAAAGATAAAGAAATTTTGTTTGTTCCTCTTTTTTCAGGTAGTGGAATAAGGATTAAAATTCTAGAAGCTATGTCACTTGGAATATCTGTCATAAGTACTGCAAAAGGAGCAAAAGGAATCCCTGTGACACATAATCATAATATTGTTATTGCAAATACACCAGAAGAGTTTAAAGAAGGAATACAATCATTAATCAATGATAAAGATTTAGCTAAAAAAATTGGTACTAATGGTCAAAAGTTAATTCAAGAAAAATTTTCTCAAAAATCTGTAATAGATAAAGTAAAAACAATTTTAAATGGAAAAGATTAATATAATAATCATCACATCAAGATTTCCATATCCACTTGAAAAAGGTGATAAATTACGTATTTTTCATCAAATAAAAGATCTTTCTAAACACTATAATTTATTTCTGATTTCTATTAACGTAGGAAAAAAAATAAATGATACTCAAGTTAATAATTTAAAAAAATTCTGTAAAGAAATACATATAATTAATATTTCAATATTTGAAAGAATATTTAACCTGATCAAAGCATATTTTTTAAAAGAACCTTTACAAGTTGGCTACTTTTACTCAATAAAAGCTCATCATAAGATTAAAAAAATAGTTAAAAATATAGAACCACATTGGATATACAGTCAATTAATAAGAACATCAAAATATGCAGAAGAATATGATAATAACGTTATAGATTATATGGATACATTCTCAAAAGGAATAGAAAGAAGAATCAATCAATTTCCGAGAATCCTTCAACCATTAATAATCAGAGAATTTAAGATAACTCAAAATTTTGAAACCAAAATATTTGATCAATTTAAACATCATACAATAATTACTGAAAATGACAGAAATTTTATTAATCACAAAAAAAATAATACTATTAAAATAGTTCCTAATGGAGTTGATACTATTTTTTTTAAACCTCAAAATAATACTAAGAAAAAATTTGACCTTGTTTTTGTTGGTAATATGAATTATCCACCAAATATTGAGGCAGCCATTTATTTGTGTAAAAAAATTCTTCCTCTAATTGAGAAAAAGACTAAATGCACAATATTAATAGGTGGTGCTACACCACATCTAAAAGTTTTAAAATTAGCTGCCAAAAATATTGAAATTTCTGGTTGGGTTGAAGATATTAGAGATATTTATGCTGCAGGAAAAATATTTGTAGCACCAATGTTTATAGGAACGGGATTACAAAACAAATTACTTGAAGCTATGTCTATGGGAATTCCTTGTATTACAACAGAACTAGCTAATCGTGCATTACTAGCAAATAAATCAGAAATAATAATTAAAAATAATGCTCAAGATTTTGCTAATGCTTGTGTTGATTTATTAAGCAATAAAATTATTTATAAAAAATTAAGTGATAATGGACGTAAATTTGTGCTAAAAAATTACCACTGGAAAAATATGAATAGTAAATTAAAAACAATATTTGATTCAAAATAAATAAATATGAAATTAAACAAAATTGATGAAGCAATTAAAGATATACAAAAAGGTAAAATAGTTATTGTTGTTGATGATGAAAACAGAGAAAATGAAGGTGATTTTGTGGCTGCTGCTGAGAAGGTTACACCAGAAATGATAAATTTTATGGCTACACATGGAAGAGGACTAATTTGTGTGCCTTTAACTGAAAAAAGATGTAATGAATTAGAATTAGACTTGATGGTTGGTAAAAACACTGACCCTATGAAAACACAATTTACAATTTCAGTAGATAAAATTGGTGACAACTGCACTACAGGGATATCAGCACATGATAGAGCTAAAACAGTTTATGCACTTAGTGATCCAAAAACAAAAACAAATGATCTATCAAGACCTGGACATATTTTTCCACTAAAATCAATTGATGGTGGAGTAATTAGACGCGCAGGGCATACAGAAGCTGCTGTAGATTTATCTCGATTAGCTAATTTACAACCATGTGGAGTAATCGTAGAAGTGATGAATACGGATGGTAGTATGGCAAAACTTCAAGATTTATTTCAAATTTCAAAGAAATATAATTTAAAGATTATTTCAATAGAAGATTTAATTGCATATAGAATTAAAAACGAATCTTTAATTAAAAGAGAAGTAACTGTTGATCTTCCAACAAAATATGGTCATTTTAAATTAATTGCATATAAACAAATTAACTCTAATGAAGAACATTTAGCTATAGTTAAAGGCAGTTGGAAAAATAATGATACAGTGATGACTAGAGTTCATTCTTCTTGCTTTACGGGTGACATCTTAGGTTCTTTAAGATGCGATTGTGGAGACCAATTATCACTTGCTCTTGAAATGATAGAAAACGAAGGTCAAGGCATTGTATTATATATGAATCAAGAAGGCAGAGGCATTGGACTAATGAATAAATTAAAAGCATATGATTTACAACAAAAAGGATTAGATACTGTAGAAGCTAATTTAAAGTTGGGATTTAAGATGGATGAAAGAGACTACGGGGTCGGGGCACAAATACTTAGAGATCTTGGTGCCTCAAAACTTAATCTTTTAACAAATAATCCTAAAAAAAGAACAGGACTAAATTCATATGGAATTGAAATTATTAAAAACACCCCGATCATTACGAAAGCAAACTGTTATAATAAAAAATACTTAGAAACTAAGAAAAAGAAAATGAATCACAAAATATAAAAAATCAATCTTTTTTTAATTTATTTTGAAATATTTCTGTAAGGTTATTAAATCTTTTTTTATAAAAAAGACCGATACCTTGCTCATATCCTAAAGACTCAGATAATGGATCATAATCTTTAGCACGATTAAATACTCTCAACTTCAAACGACCATCTCTAAAAAAGCTATACTCAATATCTAAATCACCAACAATATTGGTTTGAGATTGTTCTTGAGGAGTGCCTACATTACCATTTATAATGAATCTATCATCTAAAAATTTTTTACTAACTGCCAATTCAACTTGTTGAAAACTTAAAGAATCACCTGTTCCAGGGATCCATTTAAAACCAAGGTCAAAAGCATCAGTAGTTTGAGATAACCAATTAGATAATTGATTAGATAACAATTCAGTTCCTGTTGTAGCTAAAGTATTGCCTATATAATCAATATTTGAATCATTTTCAACTAAAAAACTATTAGCAACCAAAAGATATAAGAATTGTTCCAACATTTTTTGTTCAGTATTTGTCATTGTTTCTAAAGATGTTTCAACAATTTGATCTGAATTAGGAATTTCTATTTTAAAAGAAATATTTGGGGATAACAAATCTTCTGACATTTTCATTTTACAAATGACTGGAGACTTTATTGTTCTTTCATAACTAGGATTAAGAGGATTCAGAGATGCTTGAACATTATATAATAAATTTAAATCAATTACAGCTTCATAAGGATCTCCATTAAATTTAATAACACCCCCTTTATCTATATTAAAACTCTTAGAGATAACATCTTGTAGAGTAAATAAATACTTGCCTTTATCAATAGTAAAATCACCAAAAATTTCAAAATTTCCAGCATCATTTACTTTTAACAACAAATCACCTTGACCAGAACCTTCAATAATATCACCTAATTCTTCATCAAAAATTAATTGAATTTCAGATTCATGATCAATATCAATATTAAAATTCATATTAAATTTTGAATTTGAATTTAAAGTTTTGGCTTTAGATAATGCAGAGTTTTTTTCTTGAAAGAAAATTAAGTTATTTTTTTTTATTTCTTTAGATTGAGATAAAGGAATCATAAGTCTTGATTTAGATAAAACTTTACCATCAACATTTAAAGTTGTTTTATCAGAATTACCAAAAACAGAAGCAGTTCCTCTTAAAAAAGCATTACCATAATATGAATTATTATCATATTTATTAGTATTAAGAACAAATAAATTATCTGATTTTATATCAAGATTATATGCAATTTCTTTTAATGATTTATGTTTAATAGTGCCATTAAAATCAGCAAAAGTATTATGAAACTTTTCATAAAATAAAAAGTTATCTAAAATAATTTGTGATTCATTAAATTTAATAAGTGAGAATTCATTATTTAAGAAATATTGTGTTTTCAAATATGGTATATTAAAATTAACTTTCTCAAGATTTAAAGTACCATTAAGTTTATAATCATCAATTGGACCAAATAATTTAATTTGCCCACTAGATAAACCTACCAGACTATCTACAGGTTTAATTAAACTATCTAATACTGAAATGGGAAATTGATCAAATAAAAAATCACCTAAAATATTTTTCGTTGATAAATTATATTCAGTTTTAAATTCTAATAAATTATTTCCATCATTAATAAAACCTAAGGAATGTGAAATATTTTCGTTAGCAACTTGATTAATTTTCATCTTCCCTAAAACAACATTGTTGAAAGAGAAATTATCTATAAAAGCATCCGAACTTAATAATGATTTTTGAATGATACTATAGTTAAAAAATCCATTCAAAAGACCATTAAAGGTCAAATTTTGAATATTAAAAAAAGGTTGAATATTTGATAATTTAATATTTTCACAATTAAATGAGATTATGGTGGGATTTGTAACGGATTTAATTAAACTAATTGATTCATTATTTTTAAAAAACTTTAAATTATCAAAGAAAAGACTTTCATTATGGTAAATTATTTTAGAAGAACTATCAACCTGATAAAGCCTATTATCTAAACTAAGGTGAGATGGTTCGTTAAAGTTGATAAAAAATCCATTAGGCTTGAAATTTATGTTTCCATCTAAAACAAAAGATTGAAAAATACTATTTGACAAAGAACTATTTAATTGATATTTATAAATCCCTTTATCAATATAATCAGATGAAAAAGATAAGTTATTAAAAATATGTTGATCATCTAAGACAATTTTACTTATAACTGAATTAAAATAATTATTTGTTTTATTTTGATTAGAAAAACATATCTTTTCAAATTGATAATTGTCATATTCCAAATATGGAATATTTCCGTTCAAAAATATTTTTTTTTCCTCATCTAATACCAGTTGAAATTTTAATGAATCAGAAAAAATAACATTATTTAAAAAAATATCTGAGAAAAAACTCGCATCATTCAAATCAATATTAATTTGAAAAGGAAGTTGATTTTTACAATCCGTATATAATAGTTCGAAAATATTTTTGAAATTAAAATTCGAGTAAATAAAATTAGATGATTCAGAGTATATAGAACCAATAGGCGAATTGAAAATAATTTTCTTGTCAAAATCATTGACAAGGAGATTAATGTTATCTATCTTTTTAACCTTCTTGTTGTTTGAATATTTAATATTACTGAAATTAATTTCTGAGTTTAAAAAGCTTATTTTTTTTTCTTGAGTACTGTGAGAATTCAAAAAACCAATATTATTAATTTTAAAATCAGTACTCAGATAATCAAGTCTTTTATTTAAAGGAAGATTTAAATTAATTAAATTCCCGTGTTTAATGGCACCTGATAATGAAAAATTTGTAATTGAATTTGAATCTTTATTACCAAGCTGAATTGAACAATTTGATATTAAATTTTTATCATTTATTTTAAAATTAATTTTTTTTGAAAAAGATGATGAATGTATTTCTATATCACGATAACTATATTTATTGTAATCAATTGAACTGATCAATAAATTAAAATCATCAAATTCTTTTAAAGAGTAAGTAGGTGAAGATAAATTGGCTTCACAACTTACATTTCCAAATGAAGAAATATTTAACATTTCACCAATTTCAAAATTTTCAAGGATCAAATCAATTTCATTCAAATTAGTAGAATCAACTGCAGATAAAACAATTTTACCAAAATCTGTAATTATTACACCGTCTAAAAAATTATTTTGCTCATTATTTGTAAGTAAAGAAAAATGAGAATCAAATTTAAATGTATCTATATGATTAAGATAAGGAGTATTTATAGTTAAATCTTCAGATAAAATAGAAGAGTTGAAAAATTCAAATAAAGAGATTTGATTAAATTTGGATAATTTTAAATTAATTTGGCTTTTGCCAAACTTAAGTTTAGTATCAGTAATGAGAGAATCTTTATTGAATTTTATGTTTGAATTAACATTTAATTCTAAAGAGTCAATTATATATTTATTGTTTGAAAATTTTAATAAATTACTTGATAATGGTAAACTAAGACTACTTACATTAAGTTCAGACTGATTGTTTTCTAAAAAAAAGTCAAAAGAGCCTTTTAAATCATCTACTAATAAATTAGATTTTTTTATTTCGATGTAGTTTTTTTTTAATGTAATATCACTTAAACTAATATTTACACCATTTAGAAAGTTGTTATTGTTTTTTTTAATATTTAAATCTTTAATAATTATATTTTTTATCAAAAAATCACTTGTAATTAAATTAGAAAAAGATAAAATATCTTCGTAAAAAGATTTGTTGTTTATTGTATTATCATTTAAAAAATATATAGGTGATTCAATGTTTAAATGATTAATATTTAATTCATTAGAAAAAATTAAATCTAAAAAATTAAATTTAAGAGTTAAGTCAGGAAGAAATAAAATTGTGTCAATTTTTTTTTGATCATTAATTTGAGTGAAGTACAAATTAGATTTTACAGAATTATTTAAAATTCTATAATCGAAATCTTCTAAAAAAACATTAAAACTATTATTCTTATTTTCACTAAAGAAGTAACTAGTAAATATTTTTTTTTGAAAATAAGAATTGTTCAAACATATAAATAAGATTGACAATAAAAGAATAAATGAAAATAATATTTTTTGTACGTTTATATGCAACTAAATAATTATTATATGAATAACAAATTTAGTAAAGATATTATTATTCTAGGAATTGAAACGTCGTGTGATGATACATCTATTGGTATTTCAAAAAACAATAGGATATTATCTAATGTGGTAGCTAATCAAGAAATACATGCAAAATATGGTGGTGTGGTCCCTGAGATTGCATCAAGAGAGCATCAAAAAAATATTGTTCCAACTCTACATATGGCACTAAAAAATGCGGATATATCATTATCACAAATTGATGCGATTTCTTTTACTCTTGGGCCAGGTTTAATGGGTTCACTATTAGTTGGGGTTTCATTTGCCAAAAGCTTATCTGTTGCTTTAAAAAAACCTCTTATTGCAATTAATCACATGGAAGCACATGTTTTAGCAAACTGTATTGATAATTCTCCTGAATATCCATTCATATGTTTAACTGCATCAGGAGGACATACACAAATAGTATTAGTAAATAATTCTTTTGATATGAAATTAATAGGAGAAACAAAAGATGATTCTGCTGGAGAAACATTTGATAAATGTGCTAAAATCTTAGGACTAAACTATCCAGGAGGGCCAGAGATAGAGAAAAAAGGATTCAGTGGAGATAAAGATGCTTTTAAATTTACAATACCAAAAATGGATAAATTAGATTTTAGCTTTAGCGGACTAAAAAGTAATTTCAAACAACTCATTGACAAAGAAGTTACAAAAAACTCACACTTTATTGTTCAAAATTTAGAAAACTTATGTGCTTCTATTCAATTTACCATTATTCAAATTCTAATTCAAAAATTAGAACTTGCTATAAAAAAATATAATATAAAAAATATTGCTATTTCTGGTGGCGTTGCTGCAAATCATGATTTTAGAATAGCAATAAATTCTTTAAGAGAAAAACATAATGTTAATGTACTTATTCCAGAAAAAGAATATTCTACTGATAACGGTGCAATGATTGCAATAGCAGGCTATTACAAGTTTCAAAAAAAAGATTTCTGTGATTTAGACGTAGTTGCAAATGCTAGATATAAACTAGGTAGTTAAATAAATTAATCTAAGAGATTTATGTTTTTCTTCCAATCTATATTATCATTTTTCTTGCCAATAGAAAAAATAAGTCCAAATTCATGAGAGGAATTAGAATAAAAACCAATATCTCCTTGATTAAAATCAACAGTATACATAATGAGAAAACTACCATATTTAAGACCAACTCCTGCTAATAATTCTTTATTTGTTCTATATCCACACATTAACCAAAAGACATCATTAAAATTTGTCTTAATATTAAAGTCAAATTGAACGTTAGAATATGATGTATTTCTCATTAATAATGTTTGTTCTAAACCAACTTTTGAATTCTGATTAAAATAATTGTAACCAATAAAACCAAAATAATGTCTCTTTAACTGATTAGGATCATTACTATCTAAACTTTCAATGACAGAAGATTCTATCAAATTTAAAACAGAGAAACCAGCAAATAAAAAATCATTGTAAATTAGCAAACCAACATTTGAGTCAAAACTTGTTTTCTTTTCAGATAAATCTAAAATAGGATCATAGGAATTACTTACAACCATATTAGCATCATACATATACTGATAAGGCACAAAAGCTAAACCTAGAGATATGTTGTAATCTAAAAATGCTGGAAATTTAAATGCATAATCTATTTCCAAACCCGTAATAGATATTGCACCAGTATTATCTTTAAATAAAACTCCCGCTAATCCGTGAGTTTCATTTAATGGATAATTTGCACTAAAAGTTGAAGTAGTAATGCCTTCAGAAAAACCCAACCATTGACTGCGTGTAGATATGCTAAAAAAAGAAGATTTAGATACTCCGGCAAAAGCAGGATTAACAACTAATGGATTATAAATATATTGACTGTAAAGTGGAGTTTGTTGAGAAAAACTATAAGAAAAAATAAAATAAAAGAAAACAATAGTTTTAATATTTAAATTTATTCTAAATGAATTTTTAAAGATATAAAGCATACACAAATTTAACTTATTAATAATAAAATTAATATTTAATAGATCAAAAATTTATTTTCATTTGACTGTCTTTGTTAGGAGAAGATTCTTCATTTGTTATTAAAGAGGTTGACTCATCAGAAATATTTTTTTGTTCAATTAAATTTATGTTTTTAATTGGATATCTAGATAACTGCTTACCAATTGCTAAATAACCTTTTACGTTAATATATTCTGATGGATTGAGAAATTCATTTGGTTTTACTTTTTTATTTCTAGGTTTTATAAATTCTAAACTTAATTTATTGTCACCAGCAAAAACTAGCTCCAAATATGAATCTTTATTTTGATCAATAAAATAAACTTTTTTTGATTTTATTTCAGGTTTAAATCGTTTTATATAAAATTGTTTTTTTTGGCCATAAAAATATACACTAGTGAGTGTAAGGTTATTATCCATTTTCTGAATAAACACCATGTCATCAGGAAAATGAGTGGAAAGATCATAAGATAATAAGTTATAATAACCTGAATTTGATACGACTATAATTTTATCATCCCCAGAAAACTCACCTAAAAATTCACCTCTACTATCTTCATTTAACCTATTAATCGATGTATCAAACCATATTTTTTTTCCAGACAAAGTTGACATACCTTCAGATTTAATTATAATACGATTAATAGTGTGGATAGTAAAAGTATTCCCTCTAACTGATCTGTTTTTAATTAAAACATTTGCAAAATTTAAATCAATTTTTGATTTTTTTAATTTAGGATTAGATCTAAGAAAGGCTGTAATAATTTCAGCTTCACCATTCTTATTTGCAGTAAAATATAAAATTTTTGATTTTTCTGAATTAACTAGTAAATAGTCTTTATCTCTTGTAACTCCTTTAACTGGAAAACGCTTAACATAAGATTTGTTACTTATATCATCCCGATAAATCATATTATAAATTGTTCTATTATCATTCTTTTTAAAAACATTAACATAAATTATATCTTTGCCAACAAATTTTTTCGAAGTAGATTTTGTTACAAGCATAGAGCCATCAGATTTAAAAACAATAATATCATCTAAATCTGAACATTCACAAACAAATTCATCTTTTTTTAATGATGTTCCTATAAAACCGTCCGATTTATTTACATAAAGTCTTTTATTTGCAATCGCTACCTTAGTAGCAACAATTTTTTCAAACACTTTAATCTCTGTTTTTCTATCTCTTAAAAAACCATATTCCTTTTTGAGTCTTTTAAAATAATTTATTGAATAGTCTACAATATTATTTAAATTATTTTTGACGTCATTGATCATTAATTCTATCTGATTAATTCGTTCTTTTTCTCTGTCTAGATCATAACGTGTTATTTTCTTTATTTTTATTTCAGTAAGTTGAATAATATCTTCACTATTTATTTTTCTAATTAATTTTGTCTCGAATGGTAATAATGAATTATATATAATAGATAGAATCTCATCCCAATTATCAATTTCTTCAATTTTTCTATAAATTCTTTCTTCAATAAATATTTTTTC
>CEUK01016237.1_pt1 | contig 60423 bp, 54 predicted proteins | sample 356451 | NCBI WGS metagenome assembly CEUK01 (sample SAMEA2622843, study PRJEB7988) | marine metagenome | isolation source: saline water (ENVO:00002010), including
AGGTTTAATTAGTGGCGAAATATCTCTATTAGAGTCAATTTTGTCTCTTTTTAATATTTGTTCACACATTTCATTCAATGAAATTTTAGCGTTATTAGATGTATCTTTCATTCTTCTAGCAGCTCTTACTTTTATATTAGCATCAACATAAAATTTAAATTCTGCACTTGGAAAAACATGTGAACCAATATCTCTGCCTTCAATGACAATATTTTTATTTATGGAAAAATCACGTTGTAATTCAACCATTTTTTTTCTTATTTCAGATATTTCACTAATTTTACTTACATTGATATTAATTTTTTCATCTCGAATAAAATCATTTACTTTTTTATTTTGAACGTAAACATCAAAATTATTTGATTTATAATCAATTTTAAGATTAATTTCATCTAGAGCGGACAATATATCATGATGATTTTTTAAGTCAATATTATTTCTTAAAAAAAATAGAGTAACAGCTCTATACATTGCACCAGAATCTAAATATATAAAATTTAATTTTTTAGCGAGCAATCTTGCTGTAGTACTTTTTCCAGAACCAGCTGGACCATCAATAGCTATTATCATTATACCTTATACCTCATTACAAAAAGCCACGTAATATATGAATAAGCCTAACAATATTGAAAAGACTTTATTTAATTATTTTATTTAATTCAGTTTTAGATAATTTTCTATATTTTCCAGGATTCAAATTATTAAGTTGAAAACCTGCAAAATAATATCTATGCAAAAGAGTGACTTTAGCACCAAAATTAGAGAATATTTTTTTTATCTCTCTATTTTTACCTTCTGTTAATATTATGTCCCATTCATAATTGTTACCAAGTTGAGATGATTGAAAAATTTTTGCTTTGACCTTAGTTCCATCATCCAACCTAAAACCATTTTTTATTTTTTTTATATCAGAGATTTCAATTTTTCCCTTTGTCTTTACATAATATTTTTTTTCCTTTTGATATTTTGGATGCGCCAAGGAATTTGCGATATCACCATCGTTTGTTAATAAAATAATTCCTGTAGTATCTCTATCTAATCTTCCTATCGTAAACAATCTAAGATTAGTATCAATTAAATCTATTACTTTATTTCTATTGTGAGTATCTTTTGATGTGCAAATGTACCCTTTGGGTTTATTTAATAAATAAACAACTTTATCATCTTCAATTGAAACATATTTATTGTTACACATTACTACATCATCATTTAAAACTTGATAGCCGAAATTTGTAACAATTTTACCATTAACTAAAACTTTTTCATTTCTTATAAGTTCATCACATTTTCTTCTTGAATCAATCCCTGATCTTGCTAAAAATTTATTAAGTCTCATAATTTTACTTTAACAGTTCCTTAATTTCATTAATATTTTTTAATTCATTAAGATTGTTTAATCCAAATAGATCTAAAAAATTTGACGTTGTTATGTATCGTATTAATCTTTTTTGTGTTTTTTGAAATCTTTGAATTTTAACTAGCTTATTATCTAAAAGTTTTTTTATTACCCCTGAAGAATCAACTCCTCTTATTGACTCTATTTCAACTTTAGAAACTGGTTGCTTAAATGCTATAATACTCAATACCTCAATAGCAGCAGTTGAAAATTTATATTTTTGATTATTGTTATTTATAAAATGAATGTACCTATGATATTCTTTGAGAGTTCTAATTTGGTATCCATTATCTATATTATCAATGTAAATACCTTTATTTAACCTCTTATATTCGTCATTTAAAGAATTTATGTAAGATTTAATTTCATCATCACTTATTTCTGATTCAAGCATTTTTCTAATTATTTTAGGGGTAATTGAATTAGGACATGCAAGTAAAATGGTTTCAATTATAGATTTATCGTTCATATTTAATTTTTATTATTTATTAAATAGATATCGTTAAAAGATTTCTTTTGTTCAATTTTTATAATCCCATTTTTAATCATTTCAAGCAAAGCAATAAATGTATAGACTATATAAGATTTACTTTTATCATATTTAAATAAAGATTTAAAAGAAATCTTTTTTTTATTTGATAATTTTTGCTCAATAAGATTCATTTGATCTTTAATAGAATGAGATTCATTTATTACCTCATGATAATTATTTTCAGGAATACTTCTTATTATATTTTCAAATGCCTTTATAAGTTCATATAAATCTACATTCTCAACATGTACAGTGTCCTTAATGTCTACCGAATTAATCAATTTTTCGTTTATTCTGGTTTTATGTTTTTGTGAATATTTATCACCTATTTTAGATATTGTTTCACTTATCTGTTTGAACTTTTTGTATTCTAGTAATTTTAAAACCAAATCTTGTCTAGGATCAACCAACTCTTCTTCAACTTCATCTGTTGGTAAAAGCATTTTGGATTTAATTTTCATCAATAATGAAGCCATGTATATAAATTCTGCTCCTACTTCTATATCTTTATCAGTAAGATTACTTAAATATTGTAAAAAATCATTTGTAATTTTTGATATAGGAATATCGTAAATATTAAGTTTGTCTCTTTGAATGAAAAACAATAGTAAATCCAGTGGTCCTTCAAAGTCATTGATATTAATTTTGTAAGACATCATTTACCTTATTTTTTTCACTAAACCTATTTTCCGATATACCTTATCGAGTGTTTTGTAAGCCTTATGTTGAGCCTTTTCTGAACCATCTTTTAATATTTTTTCTAATTGACCTTTATCTTTTATAAGCAAATTATATTCTTTTTGTATTGGAGATAGATACTCAACTAACAAATCACCTAAATTATTTTTAAATTCAGAATACATCTTTCCATCGTATTCTGATTCAATTTCTGCAATATTTTTACCTGAAACTACAGAATATATAGTAAGCAAATTTGCTAATCCGTGTCTATTTTCATCAAACTTTATATTTGTTCCAGAATCAGTTACAGCTCTTTTTATCTTTTTTTTGATTACAGAAGGTTCATCTAATAGAGTAACGATATTATTTAAATTAGAATCAGATTTGGACATTTTTGAAGTAGGATCCTGAAGACTCATTATTCTAGAACCATGCTTAGGTATAAATGGTTCTGGTATTTTGAATGTTTCAGAATATTGATTATTGAACCTTGAAGCAATATCTCTAGTCAATTCAAGATGTTGTTTTTGATCATGACCAACAGGTACTAAATCTGCCTGATATAATAAAATATCAGCAGCCATTAAAACTGGATACGTAAACAAAGCTGAATTTATATTAGTTCCATGTTTTTTTGATTTATCTTTAAACTGGGTCATTCTATTTAATTCACCCATATAAGTTAAACTATTTAATACCCAAGATAATTCCGCATGTTGATTTATATGGGACTGTATTGCTATTGTACTTTTTTCTGGATCAATTCCACATGCAATATATTGCGCTGCAAAGGACAAACATCTAGATCTTAACTCTGATGGAACTTGTTTAACAGATAATGCGTGAAGATCTACTATTAAAAAAATACTATCGTAATCATTTTGTAAAGCAACCCAGTTTTTAATAGCTCCAATATAATTTGCTATACATAAATTTCCAGATGGTTGAATACCAGATAAAATAATCTTTTTTTTGTCCATATTAGTTAGTCTCTTTCATAAATAAATAAGGTTTCCAAGAACTTTGAGCATTAGATACATCATTTTGTAGATTAAATAATATTGATGGTGCTTTTGGTTTTTTTACTAAGTTCATATCAATATCTTTTAAAAGCTTATTACCTTTTTTTGTGTTACAAGGAATACAAGCTGCAACTAAATTTTCCCATGAGTCTCCTCCACCCTTATCTTTTGGAATAATATGATCAACTGTCATTAAATTAGACTTTACATTACAGTATTGACAAGTATTACCATCACGCTTAAGTATGTTTTTTCTGCTTAGTGGTATCCTTTTTTTATTAAATCGTACATAATCTTTCAATCTTAAAACTGATGGAATTTGTATCGAAATGTTAACAGAGTGTACTTTATCAACATACTTTTCTAAAACTTCAACTTTATCTGTAAAAGATAGTATTATTGCTCTTTTTGCATTAAGAGTCATCAATGGCTGATAACTTTGATTTAATAATAAAACTTTTTTATTTAAACTTTGGCTCATTAAATAATCTTTCCGTAGACATTACACTATATAATTTTTTATATAAATCTTTGTTATTTTTTAAATTTTCAACCTTAACATTACCTGATGAATGAATAATTTTACCACCCCCAAAATAAATAGCAACATGATCAATGATAGACTCGTCAACAAAAAATATTAAATCACCTTTTTTTATTTTATCATAATCTATTTTAGTAAGTTCTTTTAATTTATATTGTAAAGATGCATCTCTTGGTAAAGAAATGCCACACATTTTAAAAACTGTTTGTACAAATCCAGAACAATCAAATCCTAATGAACTTTTTCCTCCCCATAAATATGGCGTACCAACGAATGAATTTGCATAAGTTATCAAATCATTAACATTTTTTATTTCTTTATTTATGTGATACCAACTACTTGATAAATCATCAGCTTCAGTAGAAATATAAAATTTATGTATCCAACTTATATAATCGTCCCATTGTTTAACCTTCAACCAATTATTCTGAATATTTAAAATTTCTAATCTTTCATTAAATAGAGCTTGAGTGACAAGTTCTGATTTAAATGTTGGTTTAGCATATAAATTTGCAACTAATGTTTTTACAACACAATTTTTAACCATAATTAATTAATTTTTAAAAACTTTCTTTTTCCAACCTTCAATATGTAAACTTCATCTTTTTTGATATCAGTACTTATGTCTGAAATTTTTTCATCATTTAGTTTAACAGCACCCTGCTTTATCATCCTTTTACCTTCACCTTTACTTGAAACTAAACTATTTTCATACATTATATCAAGTAACTTTGATTGGCTTTTTATTGTAATACTTGGAATATCATCAGGTATATCTTTTTTTATAAATAAACGATCAAAGTCTTCTTCTGCTTTAAATGCTTCTTCTTTATTATGATAAATTTGTACAATTTCTCTTGCTAGTCTTCTTTTTAAATCTCGTGGATTTTCATTGCCATTGTTATAATTATACTTTAAATCTTCAAAATCTGGTACTCTAGTACAATACTCAAAATATTTTATGATCAAATTATCTGGAATAGATAAAGTTTTACCATACATATCGGAGGGTGAATCAGTGAATCCTATATAATTATCATAAGATTTAGACATCTTTTCTATACCATCGGTTCCCTCAATAAGTGGAGTAGTTATTATTACTTGAGGATCTAAATTTGACTCTTTTTGTAATGCTCTTCCAACTAATAAATTAAATTTTTGATCAGTACCTCCAAGTTCTACATCAGAATTTATAAAAACACTATCATATCCTTGTGCTAAAGGGTATAAAAATTCATGAAGTGATATTGGCTGACCATTATTATATCTTTTAGTGAAATCATCTCTCTCGAGCATTCTTGCAACAGTATATTTTGATGTAAGGCTTATAATATCACTAAAATTCATTTGAGATAACCAATCTGCATTATGAACAATTTGAAGTGAATTTTTTGTTAATATTTTTTCTGCTTGTTCAATATATGACTTAGCATTTTCAGATGATTTTTCTAATGTTAGTTGGGGTCTAGTTTTATTTTGTCCTGTTGGATCACCTATCATCGCAGTAAAGTTTCCAATCAATAAAACAGCAAGGTGTCCTATTTCTTGAAAATCTCTAAGTTTTCTTAAAACTACAGAATGACCAATATGTAAATCTGGTCTACTTGGATCACAGCCAAGTTTGATTTTTAAAGGTTTATTTTGTTCTAATGATTTTTCAATTTTTTTAACTAAATCATCTTCTGGAATTATTTCTTCAGTTCCAATTTTAATTAAATCCATTTGTTCATTTAGTGGAGGAAATTTACTCATTATATATTACCCTTTAAATTTCTATCAATTCTTCTATTAGTTTCTCTATCTTTGATATCTCGTCTCTTATCCCACTTCTTTTTACCTTCTCCCAAACCAAATTCTAATTTAGCCTTGCCATTTTTTAAATACAAACGTAAAGGAATCAGTGTTTTACCTTTTTCATCAACCATTTTTTTAATTTTATAGATTTCTCTTTTGTGCATTAATAATTTTCTATCTGCTGTAGGTTCATGTGAAGCGTAACCTGCATTTTCATAATCATTGACATTCATGCCAATAATATAAATTTCATTGCTAAAAATTTTTACGTATGCTTGTTTAATGGTTACTTGACTATTACGAATAGATTTAATTTCAGATCCAGTTAAAACAATACCTGATTCATACTTATCAATGATACTATAATCATGTGTAGCTTTTCTATTAGTAGCAACAACCTTTATTCCCATATGAATAATATAATATTAAAGAGATTAAAAAAGAATGTAATGTTTGATGATTTATTTAAGAAAAAAACTAAAAATCAGATGAAGCTATTACTTCTATATTCCAATCATCATCTGAATCATAACCCCACTTATTTAAAACCTTTTCAACAGAATGCTTGTTAAAAGAGTTATTATCAATTTCCATTGAAATAATACCAACTTCTATAGATATTTTTGCTGATGACACTCCATTGAGTATTTGTAAATCATTTTCAACCTGATCTTTGTTTAGTTCTAAATGAGGTGATTCAACATGGATTAAGACTTGAGCGTCAGCAGAATTTTCAATTGAGTAATTTAAAAATACAAGAAAAAAGCATAAGGAAAGCGTGATTAAGATTGTTTCTGTAAGTAGTTTATTTCTCATATAATTAACCTACCTTAAGTTAAGATAAACTTAATATATAAAGCAACAGTTTAGTTAAAGTAATTTATTAAGTGATTTATATAACTAATTCAAGATAAAATTAAAGATCATTTTCTTTAACAAAGTGCAAATTAATGCTTCCTATTACAAGAAGTAATAATACTACTGAAACACCATATCTTTGGGCTTCTACTGAAGATAAATCAAAATATTTTAAACATAAAAGCGTAACCTGGGCAAGCAGAAATGGTCCTAAAAATGCTGTAATTTTACCTGAAAAAGCAAAAAAACCAAAAAATTCATTTTCTTTTCCTTTAGGGCAAAATTTTGACATAAGTGATCTGCTGGATGATTGATTTGGTCCTGATGCAAAACCTACTAAAGTACCAGCAATCCAAAAATATGTCTCGTTATTTACAAAAACCACAATCATTGTAGCTGAAACTAAAAGAAGATTCGATATTTGAATCATTTTTTTTGGTCCAATGTAATCATCTACGTATCCCATAAAAAATGAACCAATACCAGCAGCAACACCTAGAACAATTCCAAATATTAACATTTTTTCTAATCCAAAACCGTAAACACCACTTGCAACTATTCCTCCAAATGAAAATATTGTAATTAAAGCATCATTATAAAAGAGCCTTGCAATTAAAAATCTAATAGTGTTTTTATACTGCTTAATATCAATAAAGGTTTTTTTTAATTGATTAAAAGAATTCCTTAATAAACTTAAATTAATTTTATTTTTTTTTGTATCCTTTTTCAACCATAAAAATGTTGGTACAGAAAATATTAAAAACCAAATTGCAACCAATATGTTCATTGATCTATAATTTTGACCTAAATCTTTTGAAATACCAAATATAGGATTTTCTGGAAGAGCAATTGTTGTAAGACCTAAAACTAATGCTAATAAACCACCTAAATATCCAAAAGAATATCCAAAGCCTGATATTTTTCCAGCATTTGTTTTATTAGTTAAAGATGGAACATAGGAATTACAAAAAACACAACCCATCTCGAATGAAACGTTTGCTATTGTAAATATAATTAATGCAGGATATATATCACCTGCTTTAGGAAAATAAAGTAAAAAAGTGAAACCTATACAAATTAAAGTCCAATAAAATAAAAATGTTTTTCTATAACCACCTTGATCAGCAATTGCTCCCATTATTGGAGACAAAAAAGCTATTATGAGTGCACAAAGAGTTACTGTATTACCCCAATAAATTTGCCCTACAGCCCCATCTCCGACAATATAATTAGCAAAAAAAGCTGAATAAATAAATGTTACTATAATTGTAGTAAAAGATGAGTTTGCAAAATCATAAAAACACCAACCAAGAATTTCTTTATTTTTGTTTTTCATATTCGCCTTTAATTATCAATTTTATATCTTTAAATCCTTTAATTGTAAAAATTATAAACATAATGATAAAAGAAAAAATCCCTAACACAAAAACTATTTGCCATAATAATTTCCAAAACATATTATTTACTCTCTTTGTCTGGAAAAAGAACAGAACCTAAAAACATTAAAATAAATGTAAAACATAAAGTAACAATGCCAATTTGCTCAGGCATATAATTAATTGATAAAGCATTTCTAATAGGTTCCAAACCAATTAAAGCAGACAATCCTCCTGTAAGTGCAAAAATAGCTCCTGTTTGTGAGGCACCTTTCCAATAAAGACCGGATATGAGAACTGTTATTGCCCCAGTAAAATATATTGCGCCTGTTATGCCAAGGTATGACCAAATTGAATCTGTGCCTTTATAAAATAAACCCCAATAAAGTATATATAACCCTAAAATAAGAATTATAAATCTACTCAAATTAATCTTTAATTTTGATTTTAATCTTTTACCTGATAGTGGCTCTATTATGTCATTTGTAATGATAGTACTCCAACAGAGTAAATAACTATCATGTGTACTCATAAAAGCAGACAGCATTCCTGCTATTACTAAACCCAATAAACCAACTGGTAAAATCTCAACAAGAAATCTTGGCATTAACATTAGAGTATCAATATTTAAATTTTTTGAATTGAAATATACATATGCACAAATACCAATAAAACATGGTATCATAAATCTGATTAAAAAAGAGATTGAAGACCATAAATATTGTTTTTTTACAAGTTCAGAGTTTTTTAGTGTTAAAGCTCTTGTAATTGCAGTAGGCCATACAACTGCAGAAACAAAAGCCAATACCATTTGCCAAAAAACATATGAAGTTCCTTTCGAAACAAATGGATTGTAAGGATTATTAGATAATGCCTCTACACTTGAAAAAATATTGTTCCATCCAATTGTCTTTATTGAAAAAATAACACAAAAAATTAAACCAAATGATAAAACTACAAACTGAAAATAATCTGTAACTATAACAGATAACATGCCACCCATCATTGTATAACAAAGAACTACTAATAATAATATAAGCATAATTATTTTTAAAGAATCATCGTTAGATTCAAATCCAAATACACCTTGAATGAATTTTGCACCAATATTTAAGAAAATTCCCATATTTAACATTCCACCAATTACTAGCAAGAAGGCGCCAAGTATTCTAGTTTTTTTACCAAATCTCTGTCCATAGAATTCAGGAATACTCTTAATGTTTAATTTTCTTAGTTTTTCAACTACAAAGCCGCTCATACCCACAGTTAATGTAACAAAAAATCCAAAAAGACCAATATGGAAAGCTGAAAAATATTGCAATGCTCCTGTCTGAGAATTATACATAACTGTAATCAATCCAAGCTCAGTTCCAAGCATACTTGTAACACCAAGCGATAAAGGAAGGTTTTGATTAGCAATCATGAAATTTGAAAAATTACTAACATTTTTTCTCATGATTATTCCAAATGAAAAAATTGTCAGTAAATAAATACAAATTATAAATATATCAATATTACTCATTGTTTATGTTTTTGTTTGTATAATAAATAATCTTTTCTAAGACTTTTAAATTTAATAACATCTTCGTCAATTTTATTTAAAATCTTATTAATATTTTTGTTTTCATTAATAGCCAAACGTAAATCTGAACTTCCATATAATGTATCAAAAAATGGTTCATTAAAAGCAAACTCTTCATAACCTTTAAAGTAATCTAATAAATCTATTGCAAATTCTATAGGTTCTATACTTTCATCTAAATATTCAATATAAATTCCATTACAAAATTGTTTTTCATATTTAGTATTTTTTGAACTTTTGTTATTAAGTGGTTTAAAAACTATATCCTTAACAATAATTTTATTCCCATATTTAGTTTTTTTCAAATAATCAATATATTTCATTATACTATCAATATTAACCCAAGGTGCACCTATAGTTCTAAATGGATTAGTAGTACCTCTACCTTCTGATATATTTGTTCCTTCAAATAAACACATTCCATTATAAATGAAAGCTGTTTCTTTATTTGGGATATTAGGTGAAGGAGGATCCCAAGTATAAAATTGACTTTTTTTAGGAATTTTTTTCATTTTAATAATCTTTAAATCATTGACTTTTTTTTGACCTTCTAGCCAACCCATCTCATTAATCATAAGACTTAACTCACCAATTGTCATTCCATGTCTTATTGGTATGGGATGCATACCAATAAACCCAAACTTTTCTCTAATAGGTCCATATACCAACATACCCAATGGGTTTGGTCTATCCAAAATTATCACTGAAATATTATGTTTAGCAGCAGCATCCATCATATATGTAACTGTACTTATATACGTGTAATAATTAGAACCAATATCTTGAATATCAATAAGTATTACATCTAAATCTTTTAAATCATCGTTACTTGGCTTCCTTTTAGATCCATATAAACTAATTATATCAATGTTTTTATAGTTTGAATTTTCTATCTTTTCACCGTTTGCAAAATTAGAATTAAAACCATGCTCAGGTGCAAAAATTTTTAAAGAATTATAAACACTTGAATCTAAAAGCAAATCAACTATGTGCATACCTTTTTTATCTGTTGAAGATTTTATCGCTAATAAACCTACATTTTTGTTTTCAATTAGATTTAGATGTTTTTTAAAAAAAATATCTATACCATAATTTGTTGGTCCAGGAAAAAACAATTTAGTAACAAAATATATAGAAATAATCTGTATGAATACAAAAATTATAAAGTATTTTTTCATTTAAGTAGTTTTTGTAAATAATTTATTAATATAGAAATTATCATATTTATCAAACAACATATCATTATAAGCAAGGTCCAAGCAACCCCATAAAAAGAACAAAAATAAACTGTAATTAGACCAAGTACATTACCAATTATTATTGATAAACTTGAAAGTTTTAAGTTCAATTTTAATAATATAAAATAGGTTAATAATATTCCATATGTAAAGGATGCTATTTTAATTCCAGTAATAATTAAAGCTTCGTTAGATTCATCAAAAATCAATGCTATACTAGTTAAAGCTACTGACCAAAACAAACCAATCAAGATTTTTTTTGTATTGTCAAACCTGATATTAAAATCAATAAATGTAGAGGATGTTAAGGAATTTATTGAAGAACTTAATGTTGACATTGCTGCAGAAAAAACGCCAGCAATAAGTATACCTTTTATCCCTATAGGTAAATCTGAAATAATAAAATGAGCAAATTCTCTGTCTTTTTCAAAAACTACACCACTATTTGTATAAAATTTAGCTAATAAAAATCCAACAAAAAGAAAAATTAAAAATTGTGCAAAAACTAAAAAACCACTACCAATAATTGACTTTTGAGCTGATTTAAGATCTTTTGTACATAAAGCTCTTTGAACCATCATATAGTCTACACCATGAGAGCATAGAGATAATAACGTTCCACCAATAAAAGCGTTGACAAAAAAGTAAGAGTCAAAAATTATACCTTTTGATGAAATTTGAGTTTTAATAATATCCTGATTTAAAAAATTATAAAATGAACTTATAAAATTTATATCACGATGATAAAGTATATAAAATATTGAAAATAATCCTCCAAATATATAAATGAAAAATTGAATTGAATCAATATTGATAATTGCTTTCACGCCCCCAACTACAGAATAAATTAGAGTTATAAGACCAAGAGTAATAATGCATATTTCAATTGGAATGTTTAAAATCTTCTGAATTACAATTGCAGTTAAAAGAAATCTTACACCATCTGCCAATAATCTTGTCAATAAAAATATTAAGGATGCAACCTTTTGAATTAGTTTACCAAATTTTTTACCAATTAACTCATAAATAGAAATAATTTCGGTCTTATAATACATTGGTAATAAATAATTTGCAGATAAAATTCTGCCAAAAATATATCCAAGGGCTAATTGTAAGAAAAATAAATTTTCACCTCTGTAACCAATACCTGGTAAACTCATAAATGTTAAAAGTGATGTTTCTGTTGCTACCACAGAAAACATTGATTTTTTCCATGTTATATTTTTATCGGCTAAAAAATAATTTTTTGATGATGATGCACTATTATAATAGTTTAAGGATAAATAAATAAATGATGAACAAAAAACTAATAATATAATTGTATCTACGTAACTCATATAAAATTAACTTAAAATAACCTCCATTATAGAATTATGAAAAATTCTTCTAAATTTATGCATCCCGTCTTTATTTCTGTTAGGATATGTTCTGTTTGTTAATAATATTATAAATAATTGTTTTTTTGGATCAATCCACATTGATGTACCAGTAAAACCTAAATGACCATATGATAATTCTGAAAAATAATCTCCTGCAGAACTGTTACCACTTGATGATGGAGTATCCCAACCAAGAGCATAATCTGATCCAATAGGTAAATTTTGCTTTTTAATGGCATTTCTTATTGTTTTTTTGCTAAAAATTCTTGTTCCATTATAAACTCCATAATTAAGCATTGTTTGTGCATAATTTGCTATATCTAAAACATTTGAAAATATTCCAGCATGACCAGAAATCCCACCCATAATAAAAGCATTTTCATCATGAACTATACCTTTAACTAAAGATTTTCTAAATAATTTATCAATTTCTGTTGGGGGTATTTGATTATGTAAATAAGGAGCAGGATTATAATAAGTATTTTTCATATTCATTGGATTTAGAAGCCAACTTTGAACTAAATCTTCAAATTTTCTTCCAGTTACTTTTTGAGCAATGTCCATCAATAAAATCATACCTAAATCACTATATATAAATTTTGTTCCAGGCTGTGATATCAAATCCTGATTTAAAGTAATATCTTTAATTATGTCATTATAATTTTGTATTGATGAATCTAGAAAGTATTGTTCATAAGCTTTTAATCCAGATGAATGTGTTAATAAATGTTTGATTGTAACATCATCTTTCCACTTACCTTTAAATTCAGGATAAAATTGTGAAATATTATGATTTAGGTGCAATAATTTTTTTTTTATTAATTTCATTATTACAGGTGTAGTTGCAATTACTTTTGTCAATGAAGCAACATCATAAATTGAATTTGAATCTATACTTTTGCTATTTGCTTCAAAAGATTGCTTCCCAAAATACTCTTCTGCTAAAATTGTACCATCTTTTACTACAATTACTTGCGCCCCAGGAAAAAGCTCTGTTTGGATTGCTTCATTTACAATATCCCATGTATTATTAAAATTTTTATCTTTTATATTATAATTAAAAATTGATGATTTTCGAAAAACTTTTAAACCATGACCTTTTTTTAAATCAGAATTTAAATCGATTGGCAATACACCCGAAATATTAGATCTTCCAAAGATAGCATTTGCTGCAGCCTTTTGAGAAACAGAACCATAACCATAAGTACACAAATACGTTTCTATTGTATCATAGTTAGATAAATATGGGCTACCAAAACTAACTACTGCAAACGAAACATTATTTTCTTTTAATTTTTTAATTAACTTTAAATGAGTAGAATTTATTGTTGATTCACCTTTGTTCATTCTTATTTTCACAAGTGTTGAAATAATGATTTTATCGTAAGATTTTAACTGATTAACTAATTCATCAATTAATAAATTTGACAATTCATAATTAACAAATATATTTTTTACATGTCCGTGCGTATAATTAATATTAGATCTAAAAGTTTTTAAAGTTTCATAACCATTATCATCAGTTGTAAGTATTAGGTGGGCTAAACTTTTTATTTTTTCTGGTTTTATTGGAATTTCATTGTTTATATCTTTAACCAATGTTATAGATTTTGAAGCAATCTTTGATGCAATAACTAAATTATCTTTTGAGCCAACTATACTTGACATTTTGTCAAAATCTAAAGATTCATTTATTAAATCTAATTCTATTTTTGATGATAATATTTTATTTACTGATTCGTTGATTCTGTCTTCTGTAAGTCTACCAGATTTAACTGCATTATATATTGATTGTATAGTTCTATCAACATCAATTGGCAACAAAATAATATCTGCTCCTGCTTCAATTGCACGAATAGCTGACTCTCCAGACCAAGCCTCTGAAGTAATGCCGCTCATTTCCATTCCATCTGTTATGATTAATCCTTTAAAGTCCCATGCATTTTTTAATAATTCAGTTGTTATTTTATATGAATGACTTGCCGGTTTATTGGTATTATCTAATGATGGCATAGCAATATGGCCTGTCATTATCATTTTCACATTGTTATCTACTGCTTTCTTGAATGGTTTTAATTCAATTTCATACAATTCAGATTTTGAAGAGGATATAATTGGTAAAGATGTGTGACTATCTATTGATGTATTACCATGTCCTGGAAAGTGTTTAGGACATGCATACAAACCTTGATCTTCTATTCCTTTTATAAATTGTAAACCGTATTCTGAAACAATATTAGAATCATCACTGTAAGCACGCAAATTAATAATGGGATTGTCCGGATTATTATTTACATCTAATACTGGCGCTAGTATCATATGTACTCCTAATTGTTTCGCTTCAATTGCTGTAATCTTTCCTTGAAGGTAAGCGTTATTAGGATCTCCTGTCGCAGCTACAGCCATATTTGATGGAAATAATGTGGCACCCTTCATTTGTTGGCCAGCACCTCTTTCAAAATCTGATGCAATTAAAAGGGGTGTTTTAGATATTTCTTGGAAATATTTATGATTATTATACATTCCATGAACATTACCGTTTCCATCAAAAGTAATAAGACCACCAATTTTATCTTTTGTGATCCATTTATCAACCTGTTTTTTATAATAATTATCTGAAGTATAGTAATCACTTCTAACGCGAACCATAATCATTTGTGCTATTTTTTCGTTCAAAGACATGTTATCAGTGGATAAATCATTTACATTAGCAATTATCATAGAAGTATAAAAAAATAAGGATATTTTAATAAAAATTTTTATCATCTGTAAATTCTTTTAACTCTATTTGATATAGAAGTAAGTATTGTATAAACGCTACTTATCTTATTTTTAACTAAGTTTTCAATTTTAGTTAATTGTCCTCCGTAAATAGTTACTTTATTACCGACTTCTATTTTTACGTTAGTTATATCTAAACAAATCAAGTCCATGGACACTTTTCCTAAAATTGGTAATTTTTTATTTTTAAATTCAACAAATCCATTATTACTAAATTCCAAAGGTATGGCATCAGCATAACCAATTTGTGCAATTGCTACTTTTAAATCTTTATTAACTTTAAAGGTTCTATTATATCCAACAGTGGAACCTTTTTTTACATTTTTAATAAGACAGATAGGAGCTTTCAATGTTAATACTGGTTTTAAATTATGTTTTTCATTAACATTATTAATTCCATAAATAGATATTCCAGGTCTTATCATATTAAAATGATTTTTCATATCTTTTAATGCACCAGCACTTGGCGTAAAATGCTTTGTTTTTAAAGTAGAAATTTTCTTAGTAAAATGTTCAGAAATTTCAATAAACTTCATTCTTTGTTTATCTGTACTTAATTGATTATCCTCATCTGCTGATGATAATTGTGTATATATTCCCTCAACTTTAATAAAATTTGTCTCAATCAATAAATTTATAATTTCGGATACTTCTGTATCCAAAATACCAAGCCTAGTCATTCCAGTATCAATTTTAATATGAACTCTGAATATATGTTTATTTTGAAATCCTAATTTTTCTAAAAAATTAATATCAGATTTACTATTTATTGTTAATATTAAATTTTTGTCAAGTAAGAATTTATCAAAAGTATTTTGAAATACACCTAGATGTAAAATATCTTCATTTATTCCGTGTTTTCTTATTTCCATCGCTTCATCAAGTAGAGCAACACAAAATCCATCAATACCATTTTTTGATAAACATTTACAAATCTCAATCATTCCATGCCCGTATGCGTTTGCTTTAACAACTGGCATGATCATAACATTTTTACCAATATGTTTTCTTAAATAATTAAAATTATGAATCAAATTATCTTTATTTATGATAGCTTCAGGACGAAACAAGATAGTCCCCTTTTAAAATATTTTTTATCTTGATATTATGATTATCTTTAGATATCGCAGCAATTATAGCTGCTCCATATGCTGCAGATATATCTGAAAACACCCATCTTACATTTTTAAAATGAAATGACAAAGAGTCGTTTAATGATTTTCTGTAGATATTAGATTTTATGACACTACCATTTCCAAACAACATGATATCATTAGAATTTTTATAGTCTAACATACTGTTTAAATCTATAATATAATCAGCCACATTTACAGTAGCCTCTTGTAAAATTGATAGGGCTATATCATTTGAATGTGAATTTTTAATCACAATTTTAGCTAAGGATGCTTTAAGAGATAATGCATTATCATCAGATGCTATTATTTCAAGTGCCTCATTTAAATTTGATGCATTAAATTTTTTTATAACCATTTTGTAAAGTTCATTTAAATCTTGATCATGATTTATAATTGCTTCGTTAAATGATAATTTTAATAATAATTCTTTACCAATCCAATAGCCGCTACCTATATCAGTTTTATCATGACCTTTTCCTGCAACTCTAATAAATTCACCATCTGAATTTTTTGCAATACCAATAATACCAGTTCCAACTGTCAATAAGATTCCAACATCATCCAAACAAGTCACTTTATACGCTGCTTCTGCATCATTGATTAAAATAGATTTTTCAGCAATATTTAATCTATCAAGTTCTTTAAATAATAATTCTCTTCCCATATCATAAGATACAGCTGCTAAACCATAACCAAAGGCTGATACATCATCTATAGAAATTGAAATTTCAGAACATAAATCTAAAATGGTATCTGTGATTCTTTTTGGTGCAATTTCTTGAAATACTTTAAGGTTTGTACCAAGAGAAACCTTTTTTTTAGCAAGAGTTTTTCCATTTTCATCAATTATTACCGCTCTGGTAGATGATGCTCCTCCATCAAGGCCAAAATAAAGTTTCATTAATATTCATCCTTTTTTTTAAAAAAAATAATATTTAAAAAGGAAAAAAATACACTTAAAAATAAGGTGATAATAATTAATCCTAAGTTGATATTATTATTTCCTAAAATATTTATGAGTTGATTGTATTGTAAATAAATAAGATTATAGTCTGAGATTAAATTTGATAGAACCTCTGGATAAAAGTCTACAGGTATAAACGTAGAACTACCAAAAGATATAAATAAAAATACAAATATTAGGAATGATATAATATTTTCAAACTTTGTTAAGAAATTTGATAAAAGAATACCAATTGAAACAAAAAATAATATTGAAGGTAAAGAAATTATAATGAAATTAATTATTTGAAAAGTTGTTATCATGATACCCATAGTAGAATTTGAATCAGATAAGTTGTATATCAAAATAAAAGAAATAAAAAATTCAACATAAGAACAAATAACTGAAAATATTAAAATTGATCCGAAATATATATATTTATTCGTATATGAAAGTATATACGACTGAAATTGATTTTGAGAATCTAAATTTAAAAAAATAATAGGTGTATAAATTGCAATTAAAGAAGTACATAAAAATATTACAGCAGGTATTGAATGATATGAATAACTCATACTTGATGAATCAATGAATGAAAAAATTGTTGATAATGGAGAAACCATAAATCCATAAACTAATATAGGTAACAAACAATATAAAGAAATTTGATTGTTAATATTTTTACTAAATAAAATTACATATCGTTTAAGTAAAGTTAACATAGTAGCCATTATTTAGTGAGCCTTTCAAATAATTCCGTAATCTTAGAATTACTAATATTTATATCGACTAACTCATAATTAATAGCCATATCAAAAATTTTAAAAAATTCTGACTTATCTGATATTGAGACTTGTACGTTACAATCTTTTGATATAACATTTTTAACTTTATTGTTATTTTTTAAAGCTTTCAAAAATTCACTTGGAACAATTCTTTTAAATGTAAATCTATATTTTTGAACATCATTTAACTGTGATTCAAGATTACTAATTGATCCATTAAATGTAACTTTTCCATTATCAAGTAATATTATACGGTCTGAATAAAATTCAGATAGTTCAAGGTCATTCGTTGCAAATAATATAGATTTATCATTCTTAATCTCTTTAATAATTTCAAAAACAAGCGTCTGATCATATAAATCCATTGATGCTGTAAAATCATCAATCAAAATAATTTCAGGATTATGTAGCATAACTCTTGCAAAAGATATTTTATTTAATGTAGTACTATTTAAAGTATAGATATCACAATTCAAAAAATCATCGAATTCTAATCTCTTAGCCCAATATTTTATTTTTTCTGGTAAATTGGCTGATTTACAATTATTAATCTCTGCAAAAAATGATAAATTTTCATAGATTGATAAATTATAATCAAAAATATGATTTTTTGATATATACCCTATTTTTTTAATAATCTCTTCTTTTCTAATATCAAAATCCAAACCATCAACAAAAATTTGTCCTCTATCCTTTTTAACTAGACCCATTAAAATTTTTAATAGTGTGGATTTTCCAGAACCAGATTTTCCTAATAAAAATAAAATTTCACCTTTTTGTAATCCAAACGACAAATCAGCCAATAAGTTAATTTTATTAATTTTCTTTCCAATTTTATTTATTGATAAAAATGCTGCCATTTAATGTGCCTCAAACCAATTTTTACCATAATCGCAATCAACTTTGAGTGGAATTTTTAATTTAATTGCATTTTCCATTTCATATTTTACAAGATTAGATAAAGTTTCTATTTCATTTTTTGGAACATCAAAAAGAAGTTCATCGTGGATTTGAAGTATCATTTTAGACTTTAATTTTGCTTCATTAATTTTTTTATGAACATTTATCATAGCAATTTTTATCAATTCAGCAGCAGTTCCTTGTATAGGCATATTTATACATGCCCTTTCTTCTGCTTTAACAATATTCATATTAGATGATGTCAATCCATCAGCGTACCTTCTGCGACCAAGCAATGTTTCTACATATCCCTTTTCTCTAGCATTTGAAAGAGTATTTTCCATAAAAGTTTTAATTCCTGGATAGGTATCGAAATATGCTTCTATAATATTTTTTGCTTCTTTTAATGATATATCTAATTCTTGTGATAATCGAAAGGGACCTGCACCATACATAATACTAAAATTTACAACTTTTGCAGTTCTTCGTTGCGTAAAATCAACATCTTCTGTTTTAACTTTAAAAATATTTGCAGCTGTTCGAGAATGAATATCTATATTATTTTTAAAACTATGAATCAATTCATTCTCATTCGAAAAATGTGCCATTATTCTTAACTCAACTTGGGAATAATCAGCAGCAAACAAATATGAATCTAAATTTGAAGAAACAAAACCTTTTCTAATTTCTCTGGAAATTTTAGTTCTTATTGGAATATTTTGCAAATTTGGTTTGGTGCTAGATAATCTACCTGTTGAAGCTATAGTTTGGTTAAAAGAAGTATGAACTTTTTTTGTTGTTGGATTGATATGCATAGGAATAGCATCTAGATATGTGTTTTTTAATTTACTAAAATGTCGAAATTTTAGTAACTCTTCAGCAATTGGATGTTGCTTTTTAAGTTCTTCAAGTACATCAACAGATGTGCTTCTTTTCTTTATTGGTGTTAGTTTAAGTTGGTCAAATAAAATTTCAGATAATTGTTTTGGGGAATTAATATTAAATTTACAATCTGTGTAAGAAAAAATATTTTTTGATATATTTTCAATTTCTTCTCCAATTTGAACTGATAATTTTTCAAAAAAACTTATATCAATATTAATTCCTTCAAATTCCATATCTATTAACACTTTCATAGTTGGAATTTCAATTTCATTAAAAATTTCATTCAGATTATTTTTACTAAGCTTTTCTGAAAATATTTTAAAAAGTTGTAAAGCAATATCGCTATCTTCACATGCATAATATGATATTTTCTCTAATTCAACATCAGACATTAATTTTTGATTTTTACCTTTTGGGCCAATTAGTTTTTCTATTGGCATCATTTCATATTCAAGATAATCTAATGATAATAAATCCATTTTATATGATCTTCTATCTGGATCAATTAAATGTGCTGCTATCATTGTATCAAACATATTACCATTCACATCTATTCCATATCTTTTAAGAATTAGTATATCATATTTAATATTTTGACCTAAATACAGAGTTTTACTACAATTAAAAATAGGAGCAATTCTTTCAAATATATTTTTATAATTTATTTCTGGTTTAATCCTAGTATCAATATTATTGGGAAATAATATCGGAATGTAATATCCTTGATCTCTATCAATTGATATTGCTAAACCTACAATTTCTGCTGTCATTGGATTAACGCCTGTTGTCTCTAAGTCAAAGGATATTATTTTAGCATTAATAATAGATTTTATAGCATGATCTAACTGTTTATCATCTAAAATTAAATGATAATCTTTTTTCTTAATAATTTTAGGTTCATTTTTAATTTTAATTAAATCCAACTTTTCTAAACTTGTAGCAATTGATGATAATTCATAATCTTTAATCATTTTAATTACATTATCTTTATCTTTTATTTGAATAAATTTATAATCATCTTTTGAAAAATTAATATCCATATCAGATTTAATCGTTACTAATTCTTTACTTAAGATAAGGTCGTCAATGTTATCTTTTATTAAATTTTTAATTCGTTCATTTTTAATCTTATCAATATTATCTAATATATTTTCAATATTATCGAATTCTTCGATCAATTTTATAGCTGTTTTTGGACCAACACCTCTGACTCCAGGAATATTATCTGAACTATCACCAATTAAACTTAAAAGATCTATTACTCTATTAGGATATACTCCCATTTTGTCTTTAACATTATCTTTTTGAAATTTTGTTGTTGGTTTGAATCGATTTCCTGGAGAATAAACAATAATGTTATCATTAACCATCTGTAACATATCTTTATCACCTGAAACAATATAACTTTCAATATCAATTGATTCAGCAATTTTTGATAAAGAGCCCATTATATCATCTGCTTCATAACCAGGCTTTTCAATTAATTCAACACCAAGATAGTTTATTATTTCTTTTAAAATAGGTATTTGATAAGATATTTCATCAGGCATTTTCTGCCGATTTGCTTTATAATCAGCAAACAAATCATGTCTAAATGTTTTACTTTTTGAATCCATTGCAATGACTAGATAATCAGGTTTTTCATCTCTGATGATTTTAAACAACATATTTAAAAAACCATAAATCACAGAAGTATGTTTTCCATCTTTTGTGGTTAGAGGATTAGTGATCATGGCAAAATGAGCTCTATAAATTTGAGCCATTCCATCAATGATAAATAATCTTTCTTTATTCTGAGTCATTCTTAAATACTGGTATATCTTTCATTTTATGTAAATTTTTACTTCTATGTTTTTGGTAGACTTTTAATGCTTTTTTTTCATTTTCATTTAAAATTGATTTATCACCGTTAAAACTCATCGCCCATTCTAATTGATCATAAGATACGCCTAATTGGTCCTCATCTGTTCTATCATCATCCCATAATCCATCTGTTGGTTGGGCATTCATAATGGAACTAATAATTTTTAATCTTTCACCTAATTTATAAACTTGAGATTTCATCAAATCAGCAATGGGACTTATATCTACCCCACCATCACCATATTTTGTAAAAAAACCAACTCCGAAATCTTCAACTTTATTTCCTGTTCCAACAACAATACCATTATTATTTCCTGCCACCATATAAAGAGTTGTCATCCTTAATCTTGCCCTTGAATTAGCAAGAGCTAAATTATCATCAAACGATGAGGGAAAAACAGATTTATAATGATCAAAAGTAGATGTTAGGTCAATTTTTATATGTTCAACATTCGGAAATTTACTTTTCAACCATTCACAATGTTCTAGACCTCTGTCTGTTTCATCTTGTTTTTGGTGAATTGGCATTACTAATAAATAAGTTTTATAGCCAGTCATTGCGCATAATGTTGATGTAACTGCTGAATCAATTCCACCTGATATACCAACTATAAATGAATCAAGATTATTTTTTTTTAGATAATCAGACAACCAATTTGAAATTTTATTTTCTAAATTCATATATCCCATACTATGGATTTAATCTTGTCATTGTTCTAGCAAAAGGTATTGTCTCTCTAATATGTGATAAACCACATATCCAAGCAACAACCCTCTCAAGACCCATTCCAAAACCTGAATGAGGAACAGAACCATATTTTCTCAAATCTAAGAACCAATTATAATCTGACTGATTTAAATTTTCTTCTTTAATTCTATCTACCAAAATATCAATATTAGTCTCTCTTTCTGAACCGCCAACTATTTCTCCATAACCTTCTGGAGCCAGTATATCCATACCTAAAACAACTTTTTCATTTTCAGGATCTCTTTTCATATAGAATGCTTTAATTTCAGAAGGGAAACGATGAACTATAACAGGGCAATCATATTGGTTTGCAATATAAGTTTCTTCTGGAGATCCAAAATCATCACCCCATTTAATTGAAAAATCAGCCTTTTTTAACATTTCAACGCATTCCGAATAACTTATTCTTGGAAAAGGGCTTTTAACTTTATTCAATTTATCTAAATCTCTTTCAAGAATTTTTAACTCATTTGTTCTATGCTTTAAAACTTCAGCGACTATATAAATTAATAAGTTTTCAGCCCATCTCATATCTTCTTCAATATCACAATATGCTATTTCGGGTTCAACCATCCAAAATTCAGTTAAATGTCTTCTAGTTTTACTTTTTTCGGCTCTAAAACAAGGGCCAAAATTGTAATGTCTTCCTACTGACATAGCTGAGGCTTCTCCATATAACTGACCAGTTTGCGCTAAAAAAGCATTTTTACCAAAATATTCTGTCTTGAATAATGTAGATGTTCCCTCAGCAGCATTTGGAGTAAAGATAGGAGTATCAACTAATGTAAAATCATTATTATCAAAAAAATCTCTTATACTTTTAATTATTTGATGTCTAATTTTTAAAATAGAGTGTTGTCTTTTAGATCTTAACCATAAATGTCTGTTTGACATTAAAAATTCAGTCCCATGCTCTTTTGGAGTGATTGGATAATCTTGGCTTAAATGATTAATTGTAAAAGACTCTAACAATAATTCATATCCACCTGATGCTCTTTCATTTTTTACAACCTTACCAACTACTGATATAGATGTCTCTTGTGTAATTCTTTTAAAATTTTCAAATAATTCTTCACCAACATCATTTTTTGCTACTATACATTGAAGCAATCCAAAGCCATCTCTTAATGTTAAAAATCCTATTTTTCCACTTCTTCTAGAATTATATACCCAACCATTAATTTTAATGGTTTCATCTTTGAAATTTTTAACTTCATTTATTCTAATATTTTTCATTTTCAAATCCTTGTATTACCATGTAGAAATAATTTTTGTTGATATTTTTTCTGCTACTTTATTTATTGCTATAATTTTTGCTGCATCTCTAGGTGCTCCAAATTCATCGCTATCTTCAGAATCTATAAAACCATCTCCATCGTTATCAATGCCGTCATTTGAAATATCTATAGAATCTCCATAAATACCCCACTCACTTATATTAATATTAAAAAGTATTTCACCTTTATGATAATCAGACCAAACTACGTTTGCTTTTACTAAAAACTTCCATTCATCTACTTTTTCAAATTGACTACCTTGACTAAGAGTATATGGAACATCTGTTACTTGTGTTACTATTATGTCAAGTTTACTATCAGCTGCATCGTAGTTCACAACTTCTAAAACATTTTGATCAATGGTTAACCTATTTAATTTATCATCTAATAAATCAACAACTTCTTGATCCATGCTTTTATTAATAATTGGACTTATATAAATATTTTTAATGTGAACAGGTATTGTGCCTTTTAATGAATAAGAAGCACAAGAATTTATGATTAAAACAATGATTGATAAAGTAAAATATTTAACTAATTTCATATTCTTTAAGTTTTCTATATAAAGTTCTTTCAGATATGTCTAATATTTTAGCAGTTTTTCTCCTATTTCCATTGCAATTTTTTAAAGTTCTTTCAATCACCTCTTTTTCTAGTTCATTCATTGTTATTTCCCCAATAACATCATCTTTTATACCTTTAAACAATCCATCATCTATTTGATGAGGTTGAGATTTATTTTTTTCTGGTAATACAAATAATGAATTATTTGTTGGCTGAATATCATTTAATGTTTCACCTTTGCCAATTTTAAACATCTGCTTTATTTCATTTACATCTTGTCTTAAAAATAATAATTGTTTCAAGATTAATTCTCTTTCAATTGTATCAGATTCCTTATTGACTGGCACAGGCAAAGATTCATTAAATATATTTTTTGAATTATCTAATTTTAGATATTTGGAAACCATATCTTCTTGTATTCTTTCACCCTTGTTGATTGCTAGTAAACTTTCAATTGTATTTTTTAATTCTCTAACATTTCCAGGCCATTTATAATCTTTCATAACATTAATAGCTTCTGGAGAAAATCCCTTAAATGGAATATCATTTTTTGCAGTAAATAATAAACCAAATCTTTCTATGTACAAAAATAAATCACTAATATGATCTCTCAATGGAACTACATTTATGGAAACAGTTTTTAATCTAAAATATAAATCTTGTCTAAACTTTTTTTCTTGCACTTCTTCATTGAGCCTTCTGTTAGTTGCTGCTATTATTCTAACATCAGTTTTTTGAGTTTTAGTTTCACCTACTCTCATAAATTCACCTTGCTCAATAACTCTAAGTAATTTTGCTTGTGTTTCTAAAGGAAGTTCACCAATTTCATCTAGAAATATAGTTCCTTTGTTTGCTGCCTCAAAATAACCTTTATGATTTTCATGAGCTCCAGTGAAAGATCCCTTTTTATGACCAAATAATTCACTTTCAATTATACCTGAAGGTATTGCAGCACAATTGACTGTAATCATAGATTCAAATTTTCGTTTACTATTCTTATGTAATGCTTGAGCAACCATTTCTTTTCCTGACCCTGATTCGCCGGATATCAATACGGAAATATCTGTATTTGCCACTTGACCAATCAGTGTACACATCTCTTCTATCTCAATAGATTCTCCAATTATACCAACTGAATTTTTAATTTTATTTGCATCAACTATCATATTTTCTCCTTATTAATAGTCTAAACCTTTTTTTCCAATATCTTTTCTATAAAAAATATTGTCAAAATGAACTTTATCTACCAATCTGTAAGCATCATCAATTGCCTTTTTTAATGTTGGTCCAAAACCTATAATATTTAGAACTCTCCCACCAGATGTTAAATAATTATTTTTTTTATCAAGTTTCGTTCCTGCATGAAAGACTAAATCATTATCTATATTTTTATCAAGTTTAATTTTCTTATTTATTTCATAATTTCCTGGATAACCCTCTGAAGCAAGCACAACAGTTACACAATACCCATTCTTATTTTTATATTCAAAAGAATCTAACTTTTTACTTAAAGTAGAATCCAATAAATCAAATAAAGAAACATCCATCATGGGCATAACAACCTGAGTTTCAGGATCTCCCATCCTAACATTATATTCTATTACAAATGGCTCACCTTTCACCAACATAAGACCAAAATATAAAAATCCAGAAAATGGATGTCCTTCTGTAATCATACCATTTAATGTTGGTTCAATTATTGTTTTTTTTATTTTGAGTTCCAAATTTGAATTCATCAATGGTGTAGGAGCATAAGCACCCATACCTCCTGTATTTGGACCTTTATCGTTATCAAGAATTCTTTTATGATCTTGTGCATTATTTATAATTATATAATCAGAACCATTGCAAACTGTGAATATAGATATTTCTGGTCCTTCAATACATTCTTCAACAGATATTTTTTTAGAAGCACTACCAAAAGATTTGCTATCATAAAAAGATGATAAAGCCTTTTGAAAATCTTCTTCTGTTTTGCATATAATAACACCTTTTCCAGCAGCTAAACCATCAGCCTTTAAAACTATTGGTAAACCCAACTTTTCTTTTGCAGAACAAACCTCTTCTTTATTTTTGCAACCAAAATATTTCGGATGAGGAATATCATACTTTTTCATTATATCTCTTGCATATATTTTACTACTTTCGAGTTTTGAAGCAAATTTTGTAGGACCAAAAATTTTATGACCAAACTTTTTAAAAGTATCAACAATACCTTCATCTAAAAGATTTTCTGGACCAACAATGGTTAAGTCAATATTATTTTTTTCTACAAACTTTAATAATAAATCATGATCACTTGTATCAATAGTATGATTAATAGCAAAATCTTTAGTTCCTCCATTACCAGGAATGCAATGAATTTCATTTATATTTTGATCATTAAATAATTTCCAAGCCATGGCATACTCACGACCTCCGGAACCCAATATTAAAACATTTTTTTTCATTTTGTCATTTTTCCATTAATTTTTATTATTTCGTCTCTTAATAATGCTGCTTGCTCAAATTGAAAATTTTGAGCATATTTTTTCATTTTTCTTTTTAAACTTTCCAAATGATCCATTACTTCAATTTTATCTAATTCATCAATATTTTTATCAAATAATTTAACATTTACTTTTTGTAAATCACTTTCGTCTTTATCGACTAACATTGATGTAATAATATTATTAGTTTTTTTTACAGTTTTGGGCTTGATATTATTTTTTAAGTTGAACTCAGATTGAATCTTTCTTCTTCTACTAGTTTCATCAATTAAATGTTTCATTGACTTAGTTATTTTATCACCATACAATATTACTTTCCCATTAACATTCCTTGCTGCTCTACCTGCTACTTGGAGCAAAGATGTTTTAGATCTTAAAAAGCCTTCCTTATCAGCATCTAAAACTAATATTAATGACACTTCAGGAATATCTAAACCTTCTCTCAACAAATTAATGCCAACCAAAACATCAAATTCATCATTTCTCAAAGATGTTAAAATTTTTATTCTTTCAATTGTATCTATATCACTATGCATATATTCAGATCTTATGCCAATTGATTTAAGATGATCAGTTAATTTTTCAGCCATCTTTTTTGTTAATGTAGTAACTAATATTTTTTCTTTTTTTTGAGTGGTTTTCTTAATTTCTTTAACCATATCAGCTACTTGACCCTTTGTTTTTCTAACGAAAATTTTTGGATCTAAAAGTCCTGTTGGTCTGATAATTTGCTCAACAAATATTCCTTTTGATTTTTCTAATTCATAGTCTGCAGGTGTTGCAGAAACATAAATGATTTGATTGACACTATCTTCAAATTCCTTGAACTTCATTGGCCTATTGTCAAATGCTGAAGGCAATCTAAAACCATATTCAATAAGGGTCTCTTTTCTTGATCTATCACCATTATACATAGCGTTTAATTGCGGAATACTAACGTGTGACTCATCAGCAAAAATCAAAAAATCTTTTGCAAAAAAATCCAGTAATGTGTAGGGTCTTTGGCCTTTTTTTCTTCCATCAATATGTCTAGAATAATTTTCAATTCCAGAACAATAACCTAGTTCCATCATCATTTCTAAATCAAATAGCGTTCTTTGCTCTAACCGCTGAGCCTCTAGGAGCATTCCGTTTTCTTTAAAATATATTAATCTATCGTTAAGTTCTGTTCTGATTTTTTGCATAGCTATTTCTAATTCTTTTTTATTAACAACAAAATGCTTAGCTGGGTAAATGGATATCATTTCTTTTGTATCAAGAATTTCAGAAGATAAGACATCAAAAGAATGAATTTTTTCAATTTCATCACCAAAAAGTTCAATTCTCACTGGATATTCTTCGTACCTAGGAAAAAGCTCTATAACATCACCTCTCAATCTAAATGTCCCTGGCTCTAAAATCATATCATTTCGAACATAATGTATATTAATTAAATTTTTAAATAATAACTTTATATCTACTATTTCGCCAACCTTAAGAGATACAAACAAGTTTTTATATGATTTAGGTGAACCTAAACCATAAATACAACTAACACTTGCAATTATAATAACATCTTTTCTGCTAGATAACGAAGCTGTAGATTTAATTCTTAATTTATCTATTTCCTCATCTATTGATGAATCTTTTTCAATAAATGTATCAGAAACTGGCATATAAGCTTCAGGTTGATAATAATCGTAATAGGATATAAATAATTCAACTGCATTTTTAGGAAAAAGAGATTTAAATTCTGAAAAAAGTTGAGCAGCCAAAGTTTTGTTATGTGAAAGAATTAAGGTTGGTTTTTGAACTTGCTCTATAATATTGGCCATAGTAAAAGTTTTACCTGATCCTGTTATACCAAGTAAAGTTTGATGTTTTAAATTTTGATTTAAGCCATCTACTAGAGAATCAATAGCTTGCTTTTGATCACCAGCCGGCTTAAAATCAGAAACTATTTTAAAGTCTGCCATATTGTCTTATAATTTAACATTAATTTATCAAACATAAAAATGAAATTATATGCATAATAGTCATAAAATATATTTTTAGTTTATGATTTAAATTTTAGTTAAATTTATAAGATGTTTATTAAGGAGATAATATGGAAATGATATCTTTTGCTACTTTAGGTGCTGGGTGTTTTTGGTGTATTGAAGCAATATTACTAAATGTTCCTGGAGTTGTTTCTGTTGATGTAGGATATACTGGTGGAAAAACATTAAACCCAACATATAAGTTAGTTTGCGAAGGAAATACAGGTCATGCTGAAGTTGCTCAAATACAATTTGATGAAAGCGAATTAAGTTATGAAGATTTATTGAATGTGTTTTTTAAAATTCACGACCCAACAACACTAAATAGACAGGGCAATGATGTAGGGACACAATACAGATCTTCAATTTTTTATCATGATGAAAGACAAAAAAATATTGCTGAAAAAACTATATCTAATCAACAAAAAAATTTTAATAATACTATTGTAACAGAGGTAGTTAAATTTGATAAGTTTTACATAGCTGAAGATTATCATCAAAATTATTATAATAATAACAAAAATGCTGCATATTGTAATTTTGTTATCAAACCTAAATTAGAAAAATATTTAAATGACCAAAAATAAATTTTTAAGTGATTATAAAATGCATGTTAATTTAGAAACTAGATGGAGAGATTTAGATGCTTTTGGTCATGTAAATAATGCAGTTTTTGCAACATATATAGAAACAGCAAGAGGAACATTATTTAAGAGGTGGAATCTTCCCTTCAATGGAACTGGAAAATCACTTACAGTAGCATCCATCTCAATCAATTACCATAAACAATTAAAACATCCATCAAAAATCGTTGTAGGTCAATCAATAACAAGAATTGGCAATACTAGTTTTGATATAGAGTCAGCAATTTTTGATGAAAAAAATACAAATGACCCAATTACAACTTCTAAAGTTATTATTGTATGTTTTGATTTTGATAAACAAAAATCTACTCCAGTATTTCAACAAATCATTCAAGACTTTAAGGAATAATTCATCATGGATTTTTTAAAACAAAACGAAAAGAATATTAAATATTGGGATGCTATATCAGATATGATTGATCAAAGTATTGATATAGCACTTAATCATTCCCAAAGCGGACATCCGGGCGGCTCCCGTTCAAAAGTGCCCTTATTATTAGCAACCTTACTTTCTGGAGTAATGAAATGGGACATCAGAAATCCTGGAACTACTTTCGGAGATAGATTTACTCTCATCGCTGGTCATACAAATCCAGTTGTTTATGCAACTCTCGCAGTTTTAAATGAAGCTTTAAGAATTAAGTTTCAAAAAACAAATAATAGCATTTATTTGAATCCTCTGGGAGACAAATACACATTACACTATGAAGATTTACTTAATTTAAGAAGAAAAGAAGGTTTGCCTGGCCATGCAGAGATGGAAGGAAAAACACTATTTTTTAAATTTAATACAGGTCCTACTGGTCATGGTGCAGCTCCAGCAGTAGGTCAAGCATTCGCTCTTAAGTATTCAGGAGCAAACGGTAGTAAGGTTTTTGCCCTTGAGGGTGAAGGTGGATTGACAGCTGGCGTAACTCACGAAGCAAGAATATCTTCATATGGTCTAAAATTAGAAAATCTCATTTATATGTTAGATTGGAATGACTTTGGTATTGATAATAGACCTTTTAGCCAAATTAAAGCAGGAACACCTAAAGATTGGTTTGAACCTTACGGATGGAAAGTAAGCGGAACTGAAAATGGTGAAGATTGGAAATCAATTTTAAATGCTTATTCTGAACTTTTTAACGGAGAGAACCTTGATAGACCCAAAGCGATATGGGTAAAGACTCGTAAAGGCAGAGGTTATCTTAAATATGATAGTTCTAGTCATGGATCGCCTCACAAAAGAAATTCCAAAGAATTTTGGGAAACAAAAAAAGAATTTGCTAAAAAGTATAATATTAATTTCAGTCATATGGACAAACCCGCCAGCAATGATGAAAACAAAAATAAATCTCAAATGAAAAATACCTTAGAGTCAGTTCTTTCATTGTATGATGAAATACCAGGTTTAGTTGACTACGTTGCAAATAGATTAATTGAAATTTCAGAATCTATTGATAATAATTTAAAAGTTAAAAATAAATTTATAAATAACCCTTTTGAAGATAAGGTTTTATTTGATTATAAAAATTATCCGAAGTCTTTATTTAAAAAGCCAGGAGAAATAGCTCCAAATAGAGCAGCTTTTGGTGATTTTGGCTCATGGATTAATTCATATGTATTTAAAAAATACAGTAGACCGCTTGCAATAGTTTGTTCAGCAGATCTTGCTGGATCAACAAATATTGCTGGATTTAGTAAAGGATGGAATGATTCTGATGATTTTGGCATGTATAATCCTAAATCAAATGAAAATGGGACTTTATTACCTCAAGGAATTACTGAATTTGCAAATGCAGGAATAATGACAGGTATAAGTTCTGTAAATTTTTCTGAGAAGCCGTATGATTATTTTAATGGATATATTACAGCCTGTAGTACATATGGTTCGTTTTCATACTTAAAATACGGAGCATACAGATTGTATAGTCAATTAGCTCAAGATTCTCAATTGAAAGTTGGAAAAACAATCTGGGTCGCTGGACACTCAGGTCCAGAAACAGCTGAAGATAGTAGAACACATTTTGGTATATTCGCACCTGGGGTAACTCAAATGTTTCCAGATAATAATATTATTAATATTCATCCATGGGAATATAATGAAGTTCCTGTAATGCTTGGGGCTGCATTAAGCAAAGATATACCTATTATAGCACTCCATTTAACCAGACCTCCAGTAGAAATTCCAAATAGAAAATTACTGAAAATGCCTTCTCATTTTGAGTCAGCTAAAGGTGCTTATATTATTAAGGACTATGATAATAATAAACCAAAAAAAGGTGTTATTATCGTTAGGGGTACTAGTGTAATAAATGAATTATGTAAAATTTTGCCTGAATTAATTTCAAATGGTCCTAACATTAAAATTGTTGCTGCACTTTCTTGGTCGCTATATAATATGCAAAGTCAAGAATATAAAGATTCAACAATAACTCAAAAAGATTGGTTTGATTCCATGATTATTACTAATACTTCGCTCAATAATATGAAAAATTGGATTAAACATCCACTAGTTAAAAAATATTCTTTGTCCCCAGATTGGGATGATAAATGGAGATTTGGTGGAAACCTTACTGAAGTAATTGATGAAGCTCATCTATCATCATCATGGCAATTAAAGGCTATTGAAAAATTTGTTAATGATAGATTAACAAGGCTCAATATTTTAAAAAATATGATACCAGAGGATTAATATGAACGAGATTAAATTTTCAAATAAGCTTGTAAATTTAGGTACTGAAACAGCTTTTGCTGTTTCAGGAGATGCTACACGGCATGCTAGTAAAGGAAACACAGTATACCCATTTCATCTAGGCGATATCAATATTTGCACACCTCATAATATTATAGAAGCAACTAAAAAAGCGATGCGTGATAAAAAAACTGGCTATGTTCCAGCTAGTGGTATACCACAACTTAGAGATACTATTGCAGAAGTAATTGGATCGCAAAGAAATGTTAAATATAATAGAGAAAATGTTGTTGTTCAACCTGGTGGAAAACCTACGATACTTAAGTTTATTAATACATTTATGAATCCTGGTGATGGTGTTTTGTACCCTAACCCTGGATACCCTATTTATGAAAGTCAAATTGAATACAATCAAGGAAACGCATTACCATATAGATATATTCATTCAAAAGATGGTTTTAAAATTGATAGAGATCATTTAGAAAAATTAATTGATAATAAAACTAGAATACTAATTTATAATAATTATCAAAATCCAATAGGAGGAGAATCCAGTACTGAAGAAATGCACTGGATTGCAAATATTGCACAAAAACATGATCTTTGGGTTTTAAGTGATGAGGCCTATTTTAACATTCAATATTCAGGAAATCCACAAAGTATTGTATCAATACCAGGCATGAAAGATAGAACTGTAATCTTATATACATTTTCGAAAACATATGCTATGACTGGTTGGAGATTAGGTGCAGCAATTGGTCCAGAAAATGTTATGCAAATATTTTCAAAGTTAGGCACAAATGATGAATCCTGTACAAACCATTTTATCCAGTATGGAGGTATTGAGGCTCTTACTGGTAGTCAAAAAGGTGCTGAAGAAATTTTGAAAAGGTTAAAACAAAGACGCGATACACTATCATCAAAACTTAATGAATTGAGTGGTTTAAAATTATCTGTGCCTAATTCTACATTTTATTTATTTCCAGATATAACTAAAATATATGAAAGAATGAATGCTGCCTCTTATGAAGATTTTAGAAAGAAAACTCTAATTAACACAGGAGTTTCGTTTTGTACTAGAGAGCATTTCGGAAAAACAATAGAAGGCGAGCAAAAGAAATATATAAGATTTGCTTTTTCAGGTATATCAGTAGAAAACATTATTAAGGGAATGAAAAAATTAGAAGATTATTGGTCAACTCTTTAACATATTTTCATTATGAACATTGATAAAAATATAGAGATTGCTCAAACACCTACATCATCTTTCTACACATCAGATAAAATATTTGAAAAAAGTAAATCTATTTTTGAAAATTCTTACCAATTCATTTGTCATCAATCAGAATTATTAAAATCAAATTCTATACCATTTAGCCTATTTAAAAATTGGCTCGATATTCCCCTTGTTATTACGAAAGAGGGTGATAATATTTTTTGTCTTAGTAATGTATGTACACATAGAGGAAATATACTTTGCAATGAAAAGCAATATAAAAATAAATTGGTATGTAATTACCATGGAAGAAGTTTTAATCTTGACGGAAGTATCAATCATGCGCCAGGATTTAAAAATACTAAAAATTTTCCTACTAAAGATGATAATATAGATAAAAATATCAACCTATTGAACTGGAATGGGTTAATATTTGTAAATGCTGGTCAAAACAAATCAATATTGGATGGATTAAATGAAATAAATAAACTTGTTGATTGGTATCCCTTTGAAAAGTTATCTTTTGATGAGTCTTCCTCAAACACTTATAAGATAGATGCTCACTGGGCTTTATATTGTGAAAACTATCTTGAGGGGTTTCATATTTCATATGTTCATCAGGGCTTATCATCAGATATTGAAAATCATTCATATAAGACCATTGCTTTAAATTATTCTGTTCTTCAAATTGCAAAATCTCAAAATAAAGATGATTCTATTCAAGGAAAAAAACTAATTTATGATATTCCTCTAAATGATGTTTATGCACTCTATTTTTGGTTGTTTCCAAATATAATGCTAAATTTTTATAATTGGGGTATATCTGTTAATATTATTGAACCTCTTAGTAAAGAAAAAACCAGAATAAGATTTATTTCATTACCACTAAAAGGTCATAAACAAAGTTCAGGTAATAGTAATAGTGTTGATCAAATAGAACTAGAAGATCAAAAAGTTGTACTTGATGTACAAAAAGGTATTAAATCTAAATTTTATGATAGAGGTCGCTATTCTGCTGAGCATGAAATAGGCACACATCACTTTCATAGGTTAATATCAAAATATTTGTAATTAAATATTAATTTAATAAATCAATTATTAATTAAAGTATTACATTATATATTTATTTTATTTAACATAATTTATTGTAACATACCTTTTTCTCTTATTTGCCTATGAAATTGTATTGCAAAACGATGAGATTCATCTCTTACACGCTTCAAAAGCATTAATCCTGGAGATGTTTTACTTATATTTTGAGGTTCTGATATATTTGGCTTGAATACCTCTTCCATTTTTTTTGCTATACCAATAATTGGAATAAATGCTAACCCTAAGCTGTCTAGCGCATCTTTTGAAGAAGAAAGTTGTCCTTTTCCACCATCAATTACAATCAAGTCGGGTAATGGTAATTGTTCTTTCAATACACGCTTATACCTTCTCAAAACGACCTCTTTCATTGAAGCAAAATCATCAATTCCTTTTACATTTTTAATTTTGAACTTTCTATATTCGCTTTTTCTTGGTTTACCATCTATAAAGCAAACCATGCTAGATACTGGATATTTACCCTGAATATTTGAATTATCAAATCCTTCAATTCTCCTTGGAGGTACTTCCATTAATAAATCTTTCTGAAGTGAAGAAACCATTTTAGAAACGTATTCTTTTCTTTTCTTTTTAGTTAACATAATTCTGCTGATTTGAAGTTTTGAATTTTTCACACATAAATCAATTTTACTTTTCTTTTCACCAATTTTAGGAACAATAACTTTTGGTGTTTTTTTTCCTAAAGCATTCATCCATTTATTTAATTTTTCTTGATTAATTATACTCTCTTGAATCAGAATTTCTTTAGGAATGTCCATTGTGGAAATATAATATTGCTTTATAAATCCTATCAAAGCCATATCATCATTTTCACCTATATTCACTTCATAACTTTGTTTAGATATAAGTTTTGAATTTCTATATTTAATCATTGTTACAACACCCACACTATCTTCTATACAAATGCCAATGAAATCTCTATTTTTTTCATCAGTTTTAATATGGTTCTCAGTTTTGTAAAAATCTCTGATTAATGATATTTGATCTCTTAATGTTGCTGCTTTTTCAAATTCCATTTTTTCACTTAACCTTTTCATTTCGTTATTGAGGTAAGTTAGCACACCATCTGTTTTGCCTTTTAAAAAACTTATAACATGGTTTATTATCTCTTCATATTTAATTTCTGATATGTTATAGTCACTCAAACAAAAACCACAAAAACATGATTCTTTTGATTTGTCGTTGCAAGTTTTTAATGGAAATACTTTATGAAGTAATTTGACAATTTTTCTTAAGTCTCTTGACCTAGTATAAGGACCAAAATATAAATGATCATCCTTGTTAAAATGTTTAAATCTTATAATTTCTACTTTTGGAAATTTTTCATTAGATATTTTAATATATGGGAAAGTTTTATCATCTTTTAGAAAAACATTATACCTTGGCTTATGAACCTTAATTAAATTAGATTCCGTTATTAACGCTTCTGCTTCGTTTTTTACAATCAAAATATCAATATCTGCAATATGTTTTATCAAAACAGATGTTTTAATATCATGTTTTTTTTTATTAAAATAACTTCTAACTCTTTTTTTTAAACATTTTGCTTTGCCAATATAGATAATTGAATCTTTTTTATCTTTAAAAAAATATACTCCAGGATCGGATGGGATAGTAGATAGTTTATCTTTTAATTCAGAAGACATTAGAATTAAATCTCTTGACAAAATTCTAATAACATTCCCGGTGTTGAATGAGGATGAATAAATATTATTTTTTTATTATCTGCTCCAGTTTGAGGTTTTTCATTAATTAATTTTATCCCATTTGATAGGAGATGTTTAATAAGCTCATCAATATTATCAACTAAAATTGCAATATGATGCATAGATTGGCCTTTTTTAGAAAGAAATTTACTTATTACAGAACTTTCTTCACTTGGATATAATAATTCAATTTTTCCTGCGCCTGTATCGAATATTTCAGTAATAACTTTTTGATTTTCTACAAACTCACGCTCATTAGGTAGATTTAAAATATCTGAAAAAAAATTTGATAGTTGTTCTGAATTTGTATTTTGTGCTATACCAATATGCTCAATTCCAAGGATTCTAAATTTCATTTAACTACCTGCCCTAATAAATCATATTCTAATGCTTTTTCTATTTTAACATTATAAAATTTTCCAGTTTCAAGATTCGTATTAATTTTAACATAATTATCTACTGTTGGGGAATCTCTATATGTTCTGCCAAGTGAAAAATTATCTTTTGACATATCAACCAAGATTTTTTGCTCTGTACCTACCAAAGATTTATTTTTTCTTAAATTGATTTTTTGCTGAAGTTCCATAGTTTGCTCAAATCTTTCTTTTTTAACTTTTTTCGGTACTTCATCTTTCATAACATTACCAGCCAATGTATCTTCTTCGTGAGAATATTGAAATACACCTAGTCTATCAAACTCAACTTCAGAAATAAATTTTAATAGTTCATTAAATTCTTTATCAGTTTCGCCTGGATGACCAACGATAATTGATGTTCTTATAGCAATATCATTATTACTATTTCTCAGAGAATCAATTTTTTTCTTAATACCATCGCTTTTTAAGCCTCTGCGCATAATTTTTAGCATTTTATCAGCGCCATGTTGTATAGGCATATCAATATATGGAATCAACTTTTGAAGATGCTTAAATTGATCAATCATTTTTCTGTGAAGATTTGAAGGGTGAGCGTAGTGTAATCTAAGCCACTCAATTCCATCTATTTTATCTAATTCTGTAAACAGTTCATGTAAAGATGTTTTAGGACTTGCATCCCAACCATATGATGTTGAATCTTGCGCAATCACAAGCAACTCTTTAACACCTCTAGAAGCTAATCTTTGAGCTTCTTGAATATTCCATCTTAGAGGTTGACTTTTTTGTAGTCCCCTCATTAGTGGTATAGAACAGAAAGAACAAGCATTATCACAGCCTTCAGCAATCTTTAAATAAGAATAGTGCTTCGGTGTCAGTGAAGCTCTGATAATATCTGGATCATCTAAGTTAAATGATTTACCAGATATGAATCTGATTACAGCTTCGTGTTCTTCTGATCCAAAAAATTTATCTACTCCAGAAATCTCTTTTTGTAATTCATCTCCATATCGCTCTGCAAGGCAACCCATTACTATTATTTTATCAATTAAACCATCCTGTTTTTTTTGTTCAATTTCTAAAATTTTTTCTATACTCTCTTCCCTTGCAACATCTAAAAAACCACAAGTATTAATAATTACCACACTTGATTTACTAACATCATCAACCATCTGATATCCTATATGCTTTAGACCTGTAATCAAATATTCGGAATCAACTAGATTTTTAGCGCAACCTAATGTTAAAACAGAAACTTTATTATTATTATTCATTGAATATTAAGCCTTTTAAATATGTATCAAGTTCAAATGGAACTAAATCACCTACATTTTCACCAACACCTATAAATTCTATTGGAAGATTTAATTTATTAATCATCGAAATGGCAACACCTCCCTTTGCTGTACCATCCATTTTAGTTAAAATTAATGAATCTATTGGAATAAACTTATTAAAATCTATTGCTTGGTTCATACCATTTTGACCTACATTACTATCAACAACTAAGATTACCTTGACTTTTTCATTAAACTTATTTGCGACGGTGTATAATTTCTCAAGTTCTTGCATTAAATTTATAGAATTATGCAACCTTCCTGCGGTATCTATGATTATTTTGTCAAAATTATCTTTTATTCCAGAATTTAAAGCATCATAAACAATTGAGGAGGGATCTTTAGTAAATTCATTTGAAATAAACTTAACATTTAGTTTTTCTGACCATAATTTTAACTGGTTTACAGCTGCAGCTCTATATGTATCTGCACCAACTAACATAGTTTTAAATGACATATTTTTAAAATAGTTAGAAAGTTTAGCTGAAGTAGTTGTTTTTCCAGTTCCATTAACTCCAACCATTATATAAATTCTAGCATCTTCATTATTTCTACTATCTATAGTAATAGTATTTTTGATAGCAGAAATAAACTCTTTTTCTATGGTAGTGTCTTCATCAAATCTTTTATTTTTAAAGTTACTTATAATACTATCGATAATTTCATAACTAAGGTCAGCCTGAAATAAATCAGCCTCAAGTTCCTCAAGTTCTTCTTCATCTAAATATTTTTTTCCATGAAATTTAGATAGTGTATTTACAATATTATTTCTGGTTTTTTTTAATCCAACAAAAGTTTTTTTTATGAAATTAAACATCAATGCTCCAAAATGCTTTAATGTATTTTGAAAAGTAGTTTATAGTTGCTAATACAAAAAATATCCATGTTAATAAATATAATGCGGCATTTATTAGTCCTAAAATTGGATAATTATAATTGATTATATCCGGTATTCTTATCACTGATAAAATCATACACATTGCAATGAAAAACAAAAACCACTTTCCAAAAATATTGGCTTGAAAATATAAATTTCTTTTAGAGGCAAAATAAATTGAAACTATTGATATAATTATATCTCGTACTAAAACAACTACAAACAATGCATAATAATAAACTCCAAATTTTATAGATAAAAATAAAATCATCACTAATGCACAGATTTTGTCAGCTATGGGATCTAAAAATTTACCTAAATCTGTAACAGACTTAAAATATCTTGCTGCAAAACCATCAAGTACATCTGTAAGCGCAATTATAAGGCATAACAATAAAAAAACATTAATAACAGAGAATCCACTAGCAGCAGTAATATCATTAAGAATTTTCCATAAAGGAATGGATAGTACAATTCTAGAAAATGTCAAAATATTTGCAACATTGATTAATTTCTTCATTTAGGTATTCCTAATTAAATTAAATTCTAAAATTTCAATCATAGCATCTTTTACATCTGAATCTGTAAATATTTCCAACTCTTTTCTTGCTTTTTTAGAAATATTTAATAATTTATTTTCTGCGTATTCTATACCACCTTCACTAATAATAAGATTTTTTATTTCATTAAATTTATTTTTTCGTAATAATAGTTTTAATTGTAATTTAAATGCTTTTTGTTTAATTGAACTTTTATTATTGAGAATATATATTAGCGGTAGAGTTAACAAGTTTCTTTTTAAATCATAACCAGACGGCTTTCCGGTTTTATCAATATTTCCTATCAAATCAAATAAATCATCTTTTATTTGAAATCCTAGCCCTAAATATTCACCAAAATTAGTTAAGGCTTCTATTTTTTTACTATCTTCAGTGGCAGTAATTGCTCCCAATTTACAAGAGGCTGAAAATAGTGATGCAGTTTTATCACTAATCATTTTAAAATAAACATCTTCAGTCATATCTTTTCTTAAGGCTTTTTCAATTTGCAAAATTTCTCCTTGGCTTAGCCTAGACGCTAAATTTGCAAGAATTTTAACTGATTCCATAGAATCAATCTCCGCCATATTTGTTAGAGCTTTAGAAAAAAGATAATCTCCAACTAATATACTTAACTTATTTTTCCATATCCTTCCAACGGATGGCCAGCCTCTTCTTAAATCCGACTCATCAACAACATCATCATGTACTAGAGTTGCTACATGTAATATCTCTAATAATGAAGCAACTTTATATGTTTTCACATTTACATTTCCACATATTTTTGCACTTAAAAGCGACAATCTAGGTCTTAATCTTTTTCCTTTTTTTCTGACTAAATATTTTACTATTGAGTTTATTGTCTGTACTTCAGATTCAAGTGATTTATCAAAATGATAATCAAATTCTTCAAGATTTGATTTAATTGGAACTGATATTTCATCTAAAAATTTTTTCATTTCTCAACTCTAAAAAAATAACTTATAACTATTCCTAATTCATATAAAAAGTATAATGGTACAGCAATAAATAACTGACTCAATGGGTCAGGAGGACTTATAATTGCACCAAAAACTAAAAAAATAATTAAAGCAATTGATCTCATTTGCTTTAAAAATTCATAATTAATAATACCTAATTTAGTTAATATTAATGATATAATAGGTAGTTGATATATGAAGCCACTAACAATGATCAACCAAAATGAATAAAAAACATAATTTAATCTCTCAGGGTTAAATTCAACTGAATTATCTACTAAGCCAACAAAAAAAGATATTGTGTTTGGAAATAAGAAAAAATAACCGAATGTACAACCAGTGTAAAAAAATAAAATTGATAAAATGAATATGAAAAATAAATACAGCTTTGAGATTTTTGATATTGCTGGATAAATAAAATTAAGTAATTCAAATATAAAATATGGAAATGAAATTATTATAGAAGTGAATACTGCTATTATGACTTTAACTACAAATGGACTAGTAATTTTTAAATCCTGAAGTGTAAAATTTTTTAAATTTAAATCATATAATGGTTGCATAATAAAATCTTGTATAACATTTGAATATACAAAAGATCCAAACATTACTAATCCTATTAAGCATATTGATCTTATGAGAGCCCATCTCAATGCTTCAAGATGGTCAATAAATGTCATGTCAGAATTTTTAGTCATTTTTTGATAAGAAAATTAGCCATTTCAAATGGTGATATTCTTTTGTTGTAATCTTGTTTCAACTCTTTATTAAGACGAGAATCAATTTCTTCTGTCCAAAATTTATCAGTAAGAATATCACTAACATAAAATTTTATGGTTTTTATATATCTTTGATCTAATTTTTCGAAACGCTTATTTGAATTACTAATATACTCCTTATGATTTACAATTTGATCATAAAGTAATTGAATACCATCACCTCTTGTAGCAACTGTTTTAACAATTGGCGTTCTCCAAAACTCATTATTATTTAATTCCAAAGCCTTATTAAGTGATGTGTATAAACGATCAGCACCTTGTCGATCAGACTTATTTATAGCAAATAAATCAGCAATTTCCATTAAACCACCTTTCATCATCTGAATGTCATCTCCAGATTCGGGAACTAAAGTAACTATAACTGAATCAGCAGCTTCAATTACATCAATTTCTACTTGCCCTACCCCTACTGTCTCGAAAATTATAATATCAAATCCAGATGCATCAAAAATATCTGCCACTAATTTCGCCGAATTAGCTAAACCTCCCTGCGAACCTCTAGTTGACATACTCCTAAAAAACGTATTGATATTTTTAAAATCGTTTACAAATCTTACTCTATCTCCTAAAATAGCACCACCATTGAAAGGACTACTTGGGTCAATTGCAATTACTGCAACAGATATTTTTTTTTCTAAAATTAATTTTACGAGCTGATCAGTTATGGTGCTTTTACCAGAACCTGGAGGGCCAGTAATACCAATTCTATAAGCATTACCAGTATGAGGAAATATGGTTGATAACAAATCTAAATAACCATCCTCTTTGTTTTCAACCATAGAAATAGAGCGCGAAATAGTTCTACTATCTTTAAGTTTAAGATTATTTAATATATCTTTTGGCATTTATGATAAGAATTATACAGATTTACCAAAAATTTGTTTAAAAAATGTATAGTCTGGTATGACTAAAGTATGACCAACTTTAGATATCATATTTTTATTTTCCAGAAGTTTAAGAACTCTAGAAACAGTTTCTCTTGAAGTTCCAGCCATATTTGCAATATCTTGCTGAAACGGTAAGTTTTGAATTGTTACTTTACCTTTTCTAATTACACCCATGTCTTCAGCTAAATTTAATAATGATACTCCAATTCTATGTTCAGCGTCAGACAAAGAAAGAGCTTCAATTTGCTGATCAGACTTTCTAAGCCTTTTAGCTAACTCACACATTAAATTGTAAGAAACAGAAAAATTATTTTTCAATATATCTAAGAAATCTTCTTTGTTTATGGCTAATAAATTACAATTTTCTTGTGCTAAAGCATTTGCAGATCTTGCTTCTCCATCTAAAATTGCAAGTTCTCCAAAAATTTCACCTGGTCCAAGAAGTGCAAGAATCACCTCTTTGCCTTCATCATTAACTCTCGTAATTTTTATTGTACCCGAATTGACAACAAAGACTAAATCTCCATATTCTTCTTCAAGAATTATCATACTATTTTTTAAATAATTCCTAGGTTTGAAATATTTCTGTAATTTAGAACATTCTTTGTCTGATAGTTCAGAAAATATATTAATTGAATTTAAAACATTGTCGTCAGCCATAATAAAAATCTTTCTTTATTTGAATGTAAGTTAAAATGATTAAGGTCATTAAACAATAATATTATTTGTTATTTAAAGAAGACATTAGGTATATTTGGGTCCTAATAATCATTATGAAAATTAAGAGGATAAAATGAGCGCAAAAGGAACAGTTTTAAAAAGGGTTAGACAATCTAGAAAAGCAAATATAAAAAATAAGCATTATAAATCGATTGTAAAATCAGTAACAAAAAAAGTTCTTAACGAGAATAAAAAAGATGAAGCTATTAAAATAGTTGATTCTGCTTTCTCTGCTATTGATAAAGTTGCATCTAAAGGTATTATTCATAAAAATAAAGCAGCAAATCAAAAAGCTAGAATTTCAAAGCATTTAAACAATCTTAAATAAACAATTTAGTACGGTTTTCTATAATTTGGGGCTTCTTTTGTGACATCAATGTCGTGGGGATGACTCTCTACAATTCCAGAACTGGTAATTTTTATAAATTCAACTTTTTTAATAAAATCTTTTAATGATTTAGCTCCACAATATCCCATTGAAGAACGTATACCTCCAAGTAATTGAAGAACTAATTCAGACATTGGCCCTTTAACTGGCACCATTCCTTCTATCCCCTCTGGAACTAACTTTTTATTTTTAGTTCCTTTTTGAAAATATCTATCGCTACTTCCAGATTTCATAGCTGAAATTGATCCCATTCCTCTATAAGATTTATAACTTCTACCCTCCCATAAAATAATTTCACCTGGACTTTCATCAGTACCTGCAAAAATACTTCCTAACATTACTGCACTGGATCCCGCTGCTAATGATTTTGCTATGTCACCCGAATATCTCATTCCTCCATCAGAAATAATTGGAATGTTTTTTTTGTTTGCTATCTCATACGAATTTAAAATCGATGATAATTGGGGAACTCCAACTCCTGCAACTATTCTAGTAGTGCAACTTGATCCAGAACCAATTCCAATTTTTACAGCATCTGCCCCACAATCAATTAAAGATTCAACACCAGAAGCTGAAGCAACATTTCCAACTATCAAATCAATATTAGAATGATTTTTTTTGATTTTAGTTGCCATGTCCATCACAGATTTAGAATGGCCATGTGCAGTATCAATAACAATGACATCTACATTATTATTAACTAATTCAGCAACTCTTTCATGAGTATCTGAATCTATTCCCACAGCTGCTCCAACTAGCAATCTACCATGCTTATCAGTTGCAGCATCTGGATAATTCTGTTTTTTCAAAATATCCTTTACTGTAATTAAACCTGTTAAATCACCACTTTCATTTACAACTAAAAGTTTTTCGACTCTATTTTTTTGTAAAACATCTTTTGCCTCTTCTAAAGTGGTTCCATGATTAACTGTAATAAGATTATTGTCAGTCATTCTGTCTGATACTTTTAAATCCAAATTAGTTTCAAATCTTATATCTCGATTTGTTAGTATACCTTTGAGTTTTCCATCATCAACAACTGGAACACCTGAAATATGATATTTTGACATAATATCAAGTGCTTCATCTAAAGATTTTTTTGATTCTATTGTAATAGGATCTAAAATCATCCCACTCTCAGATCTTTTCACTTTATCTATTTCAGCGCATTGTTCAGATATAGTTAAATTTTTATGTACAATACCCATTCCTCCTTCTCTAGCGAGAGCAATAGCCATTCTACTTTCTGTAACTGTATCCATAGCAGCACTCAAAAGTGGTATATTAAGTTTAATATTTTTTGTAATTTTTGTTTTTAAGTCAACTTCTCTTGGTAATACCTCTGAATATTGCGGTACCATTAAAACATCATCAAAAGTTAAATTTTCTTTAAACTTCATAATCATTCCTCATATAAACTTCCAATTTTTGATTCAACTTCATTTAAAATATTACAATCTTTTACTAATTTTTTCATTGTATTATGATCTTCATAAAGAGGTCTGTCTATATCAAGAAATTCAACATATTGTCTTATTACATCTTTTGATATCTTAACTCCATCTCCAAATTTGTGATCTCTAAAATCTAATGCCTGGGCTGCAGCCATTAGTTCAATTCCTAAAATACCATAAGCATTATCTAAAATTTGATTATTTTTTAATGCTGTATTCATTCCCATCGATACAAAGTCTTCTTGATCTGCAGCTGCAGGTATAGATTGTATACTGGCAGGTGCCGATAATATTCTTTGTTCAACTATCTGCATATCTGCAGTATATTGACTTAGCATCAAACCTGAAAACATACCCGCACCTTTTGTTAAAAACGATGGAAGACCATTACTTAATGCTGGATTATTAAGCCTATTCATACGCCTTTCAGAAAGCACAGAGACCATCGTTACTGCTGCGCCTAAATTATCTAATGGTAATGACACAGGTGTACCTTGAAAGTTTGCTCCAGACAATTGAATTCCTTCTTCAACGAAAAAAATTGGATTATCTCCAACACCATTTAATTCAATTTCTACTTGCTTTGTGCAGTATTCAATTGTGTCAATAACTGCTCCAATTACTTGAGGTGTTGATCTTAGAGAATATGCATCTTGTAATTTTGTTTTTATTCTTTTTTCAATAAGGTCACCATTATGCAAGTTTTTTCTCAAAGAACGAGCAGATTTTATTGCCCCTGAAAAACCTCTCACTTTGTGTATTAAATGATTCAATGGGCCAGGATTTGCTAATAAAGCATCATATGACATAGCAGCAGCAATTTCTGCATGTTTAATCCAATTTATAGTATCGTTTATAAATAATCCTGACATTGAAGTAAGTAAATTTGAACCATTTATGACTGCAAGACCATCCCTTGCTTCTAGTCCAGGAACTTCAATTCCTGCTTTTTCTAATGCAGTTTTACCATCTAATAATTCATTTTTGTAATAAGCTTTTCCTTCGCCTAACAGAACCAAAGCTATTTGAGACATTGGTGCTAAATCTCCGCAAGCTCCAACAGAACCTTTTGTGCACACTTGAGGAGTAACACCTGCATTTAACATATCTACTAAAGTTTTTGTAATCACCAATCTACAACCAGACATTCCTTTTGCATGAACATTAATTCTACTTAACATAGCAGCTCTAATGTGTTCAATTGGTGCAGGATCGCCAATACCTGCTGAGTGATTGTAAATTAAATATTTTTGAAAATCTTTGATTTGATCTGGATTTAAAATAGTTTCTGAAAATTCACCAATACCTGTATTAATACCATACATTATCTCACCATTTTTAATCTTAGAATCTACTAATTGCCTACATGAGTTAATTTTATCAATAGAGTCTTGAGATAATTCTACCTTATAACCATCTCTAGCAACATCAACTAGATTCTTAATATTTAGATTATATCCTGTAATTAAAACTTTCATAAATACCCTTAAAAAATTTGGACTAAACTTAAAAAAAAGTTATGCTATTAACCTAAAAAATTATCTATATCATTGATAATTTCGTCAAAATGTGAATAAAAATCAGGATTTGGAGTCAATTCATCAATGATAAATTTACCATATCTTGAATTTGATAATCTCGGATCTGTTAGAATGCAAACACCTGAATCTCTATCTGTTCTAATTAATCTTCCAACTCCTTGTTTAAGTTTTAAAATCGAATCAGGTAATTGCATATCATAAAATGAATTTCCCCCCTGACTTTCAATTAGATTACAAAAATGTGAATTATATGGATTAGATGGATTACCAAATGGTATCCTTGCTATAAATAATACTTCTAATAATTCTCCAGGTAGATCTACACCTTCCCAAAAAGTTGAAGTTGCAACTAATATTGATGATTTAGAACTTTTATATGTATCTAACAATTTTTTTTTGCTAAACTTTGAAGTTTGTGTTAAAACGTCATTTTTATTAACACCATAACTATTTAGCAAACTTTGAGAAATAGCATTTACTTGCTTATATGAAGTACAAAGAACTAAAACTCTTTTATTTAGTGAATTATTGATTTTTGAAACTTGGCTCGATATTTCATTAATATATTCACTTGAGTTTATATCCATAGACTTGTTAAAAATATAATATTTTGCTTGTTCTTCATAAAAAAAAGGTGATTTGTATATATTTGTGTTTATATCAATACTTTCATCACATTTCATTGGTAACTTTGAAAAAAAATAATCAAAAGAGTCATTTATAGTAAATGTTGCTGAACACATCAAAAAAGATTTGTAATTATTGAACAAAGATTCTTTTAAAAACTTTTTATAATCACCATCTAATAAATGAATTTTAAAATAGTGTTTATGACTATTTTTTGAAAAAGAAACCCACCTTACAATACTTGAGTCTTTTTTATTAAAAACTTTTAAATTAGAATGTAAATCCAGTATTTGTGTTCGAATTAAATGTAAAAAGAAAAATTTCTTTTGATTAGTTTTTAATATAGAATCAATTTCTCTCAAAAGTTCACTTAAGTTTGTTAATAAAATTTCAGTATCTAATCCATTGGATTTGAAATCTTGTAGTGTCATAATTTGATCAAACTGTCCAAAATTAAGGTTATCATAAACATCTTCAAAGTTACTTTTAAAATATTCAAACATTATTGATGCATCTTTAATTATTTTATTAACAGAAGTATTTAATTGTAAAAAATTATCAGTTTTAATTGAATTTGTAATAGTTTGTACTGACTTTATTAACTTAATAAACCCGTTATCAGAAACATTTAAAGTAAGTGTATTTCTCATAGCATTTATAAAATTATGACCCTCGTCAATAATTAAAATTGAATCTTTTGGTAATATTGATTTACTTGATGTGATATCAGTACATAAAAGAGAATGGTTAACAACAATTATATCAGAATCTGTAATCTCATTTACTATTGTATGATAAAAATCATTTTGATTACCATCATTCAAAAAAATTTCATCAATAGATGAATTATCATAATCAGAAAATGATAATTTACTCCATAAAGAACCTAAATTCTGCCTACTTAAACCATTACACTCCTCAACATCTCCAGTAGATGTAAAATGGGACCAAACAATTAAAGTAATACATTCATTAATATCTGCATCATTCATATATATATAGTCTTTAAGTATAATTTTTTTTAATTTGTTTTTGGAAATATAATTATTTTTTCCCTTTAAGATTATGCCTTTAATATTAAGATTAAGTTCATTAATTAATAGAGGAATATCTTTATAAAATAATTGCTCTTGCAATGTTTTTGTGTATGTAGAAATTATTATTTTCTTATTATTATCTTTAGCAAATTTTACACTTGCTATTAAATAGCCTAATGATTTTCCAAGTCCTGCTCCTGCTTCAGAAACTAATTTAGATTCAGATAAAAAATTATTATAAATATCATTTGAAAACAAATCTTGAACTTCTCTGTAGGAATAATTTTTCCAGGCATTTGACAAAATTCCATCTTGCTTAAACCAAGAATTTATACTTACTTCTAAAGATTTATTATTACCATTAATATTTTTTATGACATTATTTTTTAATGTAAAATCATTCTTATCAAATTTATCGTAAGGTTCATTATGATTTAGAAATTGGTAAATTTTGCTGTATAAAGTAGTATTATGAATTTTTCTATCTGAGCATATTTGATTAATGTTTTTAAAAATATTTTTAGGCATTGAAATCATTCTTTTTATTGTATGAATGAAAATTTTTCCAGTATTAATTGCATCTGGTGTGGCTCTATGAGCATTGTCATGATTTAGTTGAAAATGCATTGAAAGATATTCAAGGTTAAATTTTTCTAAATTAAACAGAAAGGATCTTGAAAGAGTTAGTGTATCAGTTGTTGAATTAAAATTTATTTGCTTATCATATTTTTGTAAATATTTTTTTATAAATCCTAAATCAAAATCTATATTATGAGCAATCAAATTACTGTTATTTACAAATTCAATAAAATCTGGTAGGACTTTTTTAATATTGGGAGAATTAAATACCATTGAATTTGTGATGCCAGTAATTTTTGATATATGTTTAGGAATTTCAGTTTCTGGCTTTACCAATGTTGAAAATTCAGAATGATACATTCCTTTTTTAAATTTTACTGCAGAAATTTCAATTATTTCATTTTTATTAGGATTTAACCCTGTAGTTTCTAAATCAAAAGAAATAAATTCATTAAACCCAATTTCATTTAAAATTTGTTCTGTTTTCAATAGTTTAATTATTCTCTTCTATAACAAATTTTGGAAAGTGCATATCAAACCTATGCCAATAGTAGTATTTAGAGAAAAAATATACTATTAAGATAAAGACAAAAAGATATGGAAAAAGTGTCCATGAAAGAAGAATATTCATTACCATTATTGGGTAAATAAATGATCTAACAAAATCTTTAGGCAAACCTCTAAAAAATGCAAAAATATAAAAAGGTAATATTATTAATGCAAAATGTGATATTACAGGGTCTATCATTAAGTTATATGTAATATAAAAAACACTTAATAACATCAGAATAGAAAAGAAATATATTGTTTTTCCATTCAAGTTTAATTCAGATATAGTTTTTTCATCTCCATTAATAAATTCTTTAAAAAATATAAATTCATATGAAAGTATAATGGGTAGGGCTGCTAGTATGTAAATTGGAATATATTCTAAAATTAAGCCAAAACTAAATGTGTTGTATATCCATCCTGATAAAAAAAGTAAAAAATTAGTACAAATTAAAAAAATAATATTTTGTAAGAAATTTTTATTCTTAATTACATTTTTATAATAAAATAAATTTAAATATGAATATAAAAGAATGGTGGGGACAATATTAATTGATGAAATACCAATTATAAAAACACCTAAAAAAATACTTAAGAATGATAATTTTTTCATTTTATCTTCATTTAGTATGTGAGATGTTAAAATTGGATAATCTAAGTTATTATTATCTTTTACATAATCAAGAGTAGTTGAATCATATGCATATTTTAGTTTATTAAGTTCTATTTGAATATTAAGACCACCCATTAATAAAAAAAGTCCCAAAAATATTACAATATTAGAAAGATCAAAATTAGTACTAAAATAATTGATAGAAGACTGATTAACTTGAAAATATGCTGAAGCTATTCCCCATGAAAAAACAGATGCAGTAATAAGAAATTTTGGAAGATTATAAGCAAATATCCAATCTAATTTTTTTACTAAAGTCTTATGTATACTATGTTCTTTAAAAAATTTTTTAATCATTTAATTATCTGTGTTTATGTAATTTATCTAAGTATTCTTCTGACACACCGTCTGTAATATATTTTCCGTCAAAACATGATGTATCAAATGTTTGAATGCTTGGATTTAACTTTTTAACAGAAGCAACTAAATCCTCAAGGTCTTGGTAAATAAGTTTATCTGCACCAATTTCATCACATATTTGATCAATGGTTTTATTATACGCAATCAATTCTTTAACATATGGCATATCTATACCATAAACATTAGGGAATACTATTGGAGGAGACGCACTCGCAAAAAAAACTTTTTCAGCGCCTGCATCACGAGCCATTTGAACTATTTGTTTACTGGTGTTTCCTCTAACTATTGAATCATCTATCAACAAAACATTTTTACCATTAAATACTGAATCAATAGTATTTAACTTTTGTTTTACAGACTTCTTTCTAACTTTTTGACCAGGCATAATGAAAGTTCTTCCAATATATCTATTTTTAACAAAACCTTCTCTTAATTCTTTATTAAGCTCAATACTAATAGGTAATGCGCTAGTTCTGCTTGTATCTGGTATTGGAATAATTGTATCAATCGATTCTAAATCTTTTTCAGAGAGTTCTGATTTAATTTTATTAGCTAAAAACTTACCCATAGATAACCTACTTGCATAAACGTTTATGTTATCCATTGTACTATCTGGACGAGCAAGATATACATATTCAAATATACATGGAGATACAGGTCTTGATTTTTGATAAGTGTGAGTGCTTTCTTTTCCATTAATATCAATAAAAATGGACTCACCTGGATTAACATCTCTGACATTTTTATTATAACCTAAACAATCTAATGCTACACTTTCCGAAGAAAACATATGATTTTTATCTTTTTTCTTTCCATAAACCAAAGGTCTTATCCCATTTGGGTCTCTAAATGCCAAAATTCCATACCCTAATATCATTACAATAACTGCATAAGCACCTTGAACTCGATCATGAACCTCGTCTACAGCAGCAAAAATGTCCTCTTTTTTCAATTTTTTTGATGATCTGTTATGAAGAGCATTTGCAAAAACATTTAATAGTACTTCGGAATCAGAACTGGTATTTAAATGTCTTAAATCCTTTTCACATAATTGATTAGACAATTCTTTGGAATTAACTAAATTTCCATTATGAACTAAAACTAATCCAAATGGAGAATTTACATAAAAAGGTTGTGCTTCTGAATTACAAGAACTCCCTGCAGTTGGATAACGAGTATGGCCTAATCCATATTGACCCTCCAAGGTAATCATTTTTTTCTCACTAAATACATCTCTTACTAAACCATTATCTTTATGTAAAACTAAATTACCATCATCAGTACATGTTGCCATTCCTGCTGCATCTTGACCTCTGTGTTGTAAAACTGTGAGGGCATTGTATAAGGATAAACATACATTACTTTTTTCAGTAAACATTCCTGTTATTGCACACATATTTTATTTAACCATCCCTTCTTTTGGATTTGGAAAATTTTTTAAACTATGGTCAACATATGCATCAATAATACCATAAAAGTATAAACCCAGTACCCACCAAGCATGTGTATTTCTTTTTCCTATTTGATTTGTTTTATTAAAATGGACATATCTATTAATAGAATAAGACTGAGTAGCACCTAATACTAAAGCTTTAATATATTTTTTATTATTTATCTGACCAACAGTAGGAATCAAATTTATTGTCCAATTAAACTTCTTTTGATTAGATTGGGCTAAACTCATGTTAAATATAAATATCAATATAAGAAAAGATCTAAACATCAACTAATCCCACAGCTTCAATTTCAATTCTACAGCCTTTTGGAAGTTTTGAAACTTCAATTGTTGACCTTGCTGGAAGATCATCAACAAAGTATCTTTCAAAAACATCATTAAGAGTATTGAATTTATTTATATCAGTTAAAAAAACTGTCAATTTAATAATATTTGATAAATTTGAATTAGATTCACCTAAAATAGCCTTTAAATTCTCCAAAACTTGAATGCACTCTTTCTCAAAATTTCCAGTAACTAGTTCACCATTTGGCTGTAATGGTATTTGGCCAGATGTAAATACAAGATTATTTATAACCTTTGCTTGTGAATATGGACCAATTGCTTGAGGGGCTTTTTTAGTATTTATTGTTTTAATTTTCATTATTTAATATCCCATAATGATAAACCTATGTTACAATTTAGATTCCTATGTAATTTATAATTAGAAACTAAAATTAATAATTCACATGCAGCTATAACTTTAGCGTCAAATAGATGTCCACCATATGCTTTAAATTTGGTATCAGAAAAACTTACATGTGTATGAATGAAAGGTTTATTATCTAATAAAGATACGTTTCCAGTTAAAGTCAATAACTCATAATCTTCCTCATACACTTTTTTGACATAAACTTTCTCATCAATATCATAATATGCAATTTCTACATCAGAAATAGCACCAAGGCCGCTGATCCACCCTGAAGTTAAAGATTCTTTTTCTGAGACCTCTAATAATTTTTGATTTATAAATTCACCTTTATCAACTGATATATAAATTTTATCGTCAATTCTCTTATAATTCATTATCTTTCCATCTAAGATTTAATTCTCTATTAGCTTTTGTCTCATCTAGTCGTCTAACTGGGGTTTTTAATGGCGAATCTAAAACCTTATCAATGTTATTTTTTATATTGGAATCAATTTCCAGCATAGCTTTAATAAACCTATCTAATGTTGCCTTGTCCTCTGACTCTGTAGGCTCAATCATAATAGATTCACTAATATTTGTTGGAAAATAAATTGTAGGTGCATAAAAACCATAATCTAACAATGACTTTGCTATATCAAGAGCTTTAGCACCTTTATTTTTTTGATTTGATGCTGATATAACAAACTCATGTAAGGTTCCATCTGAAAATGGCACATCATAAACTTTAGATAGAGATTTTTTTATGTAATTAGCATTTAATATTGCATGTTTAGTCATATTTTTTACACCCTCTTCCCCAAGCATTTTAATATATACAAATGCCCTAACAAGAATACCAAAATTTCCATTGTAAGAATGTATTTTTCCTATGCTGTTTTTAATATCAAAATCCCAAAAAAATGAATCTTCATTTTTACAAGCCATAGGATAGGGAAGCATGTCTTTTAATTTATCAACAACTCCAATTGGACCAGAACCTGGACCACCACCACCATGAGGTGTAGAAAATGTTTTATGAAGATTAATATGAGTAATATCAAAGCCCATATCTGCAGGTTTCGAAAGACCAATTAAAGCATTAAGGTTTGCTCCATCCATGTACATAATTCCATCAACATCATGTATTAAATCAGATATTTCAGATATTCTATCTTCAAACAGACCTAATGTATTTGGCTGAGTTAGCATCATGCCTGCAACATTATCATTTATTTTACTTTTTAGATCATCCATGTCTACACGGCCACGCCCATCTGTACCTAATTCAACTGGTTTATATCCAGCTAAAATAACACTTGCAGGATTTGTTCCATGGGCACTTTCAGGAATCAAAACTATATTTTTATTAAGATTATCATTTATTTCATGATATTTACGCATCAATAAAAGACCAACAAATTCACCTTGTGAACCTGCTGAAGGTTGAAGTGTAAATGCAGACATTCCAGTTATTTTCTTCAACATTTGTTCTAATTCATAAACTATTCTTATGGCAGGTTGACAATATTTGTCAGATTTATTTGGATGAATTCCTGAAAATTGATTTAAAGATGCTACATGTTCATTGATTTTAGGGTTATATTTCATAGTACATGAACCTAGAGGGAAAATATCCTTATCAATATGATGATTCTTTGTAGATAAATTTACAAAATGTCTCATAACTTCAGGTTCTGTGATTTCTGGTAATCCAACCTCATCTGATCTTAATAAATCACTTGATATAAATTTAGACAATTCTAAATCAGGAACATCTAAACTTGGCAACGTACACCCTACTTTACCTTTTACACTTTTTGAAAAAATAATTGGAGTTTCTTTATTCATTCTAACCTTTCCTTAACTGTGAATCAACATATTTAAATATGTGATTAAATACCTTATCTGTATCATTATTATTTTTACCACCAGCAGTAGCAAGATGAGGTTTCCCTCCTCCTCCACCATTGATAATATTTCCAATCTCCTTACATATTTTTATAGCATCTATTTTATGAATAATACTATCTGTAACAGAACATACATAATTTACTTTATTATCTGAATTTGAACTTAATATAAGAATACCATCATTCTTAATTTGATTTCTAAACTGATCAGAAAATGTTTTTAAATCTCCAGAATAGTCTTTTAAATCATGTAAAACTATTTTTACATCTCCTAAGTTCTTTCCATTTGATAAAATAGTTGAAAAATCAACTTTATTAGAAATGTTATGCTTCATTTTCTTTTCTAAATCTTTATTTTTTGATAGAAGTGAATTTGTTTTTTCAATAATTTTATCTTCTGTAGTACGAAGAACATTTTTTGTCTGTTCAATAATTATATCAATTTCTTGATATTTATTTATAACTTCTTGGCCTGTAATAGCCTCTATTCTTCTTATTCCTGTAGATAAAGATGATTCTGATATAATTTTTAAAATACCAATATCTCCGGTTCTTTTGACATGAGTTCCACCACATAATTCTTTTGAAAATCCAGGTATATCAACTACTCTAACTTTATCTCCATATTTTTCACCAAACAATGCTACCGCACCATCATTTTTAGCATCCTCAAAATTTTGTACATTAGTGCTCAATTCTATATTTTGACGGATTTTATCATTAACGATATTTTCAATTTTTATTATTTGCTCTTTTGTAATTTTTTCATAATGAGTTACATCAAAACGTAATTTATATTCGTTTAATAATGAACCAGCCTGTTGTACATGGTCCCCTAATATTTGCTTTAGAGATTCATGTAAAAGATGTGTAGCAGTATGATTTGCCTTAATTTTAGCTCTTCTGGCATTGTCAATTTTTAAATGTACTTTAGCATTTAAGGAAACTTTTCCTTTTTTTAATAAACATTTATGTACAATAAAACCATCTGCTAATTTTACATCATAAACATCTAGGCAAATCATCTCGTTTTCAATTAAACCTTTATCACCAACTTGCCCACCTGATTCTGCGTAAAATGGTGTGTCTTCTACCACAATTTCGTAAGAACCATCATTTAATTCTCTAAATTTAATAATCTCAGAATGAGACTCAGAATGTTCATAACCAATGAAATTTGAACTTTTCATTTCTTTAACTTCATTCCAAGCCACTTCATCATTTTCCATTTTAAAATCAGAACTAGCCCTAGATCTTAGTTTTTGTTCCTCCATACAAACATTAAAGCCTTTTTCATCAACCCTAATATTTTTTTCATTAGCCATCAATCTTGTTAAGTCAAAGGGAAACCCATATGTATCATACAATCTGAATGCATCAATACCATTTATTTTATTATCACTATCAAGTGTATTTATAATTTGCTCAAAAACTTCTAAACCATTATCAAGAGTTTTATTAAATGATTCTTCTTCTGATTTAATTACATTAATAATATGTGACTTTTTTTCCTCTATTTCAGGAAATGATTCTCCCATAACATCAATCACAGTTTCTACAAGCTGATAAAGAAAAATATTTTTCATACCAAGGTTTCTACCAAAACGTGAAGCTCTTCTCAAAACTCTTCTTAAAACATACCCTCTTCCATCATTACTTGGCACTGCTCCATCAGCGATTGAAAAACAAAGCATTCTAATATGATCTGATATAACTCTATGGCAGACACCATTAATCCCTTTATCATATTTTACATTTGTTATTCTTTGAATTTCATTAATAATATTCTTGAACAAATCAGTTTCATAGTTTGATGGATTATTATTTAATACGCTTAATATTCTTTCTAAGCCCATACCCGTATCTACATGTTTCTTGGGAAGTTCATGCAGTTGACCATCTTTGTCTCTATTATATTGTATGAAAACTAAATTCCAAATTTCTCTATAAACTTCATCATTATTTACTCCTTTAGGGCTTTGAGAATCTATATCATCGCCAAAAAAATAATGAATTTCAGTACATGGACCACATGGTCCTGTCTCACCCATTTCCCAAAAATTTTCTTTTTTACCAAACCTAGTTATTCTTGTATGATCAATATCAGTCTTTGACTTCCATAATTTCTCTGTTTCATCATCTTCTTCATAGACGCTAACCCATAATCTTTTTTTGTCGATTTTCCATACATTGGTAAGCAATTCCCATGCCCAGATTATAGCCTCTTCCTTGTAATAATCTCCAAAAGACCAGTTTCCTAACATCTCAAAAAAAGTATGATGATAATCATCGACTCCAACCTCTTCTAGGTCATTATGTTTTCCACTTACTCTAATGCATTTTTGAGAATTAACTAATCTTGTTGATGAAGGTGTTTCCTTTTCTAAAAAAATAGGTTTAAATTGATTCATTCCAGCATTAGTAAAAAGTAGAGTTGGATCATCAACTGGGATAACACTTGAACTTCTAGCAAACTCATGTTTTTTTGACTTGAAGAATTCAATAAATTCTTTTCTAATTTGCTTAGAACTAACCATTAAAACAATACCTGCGTTTCCACAAACATTGAATATGTCTGTTTGTAATTTGGATTACCATCAATATCAAAACCATCAAATTTATAACTGTATCTTGCTTTGTATACTAGTAACATTGAATCTGAAATATCTATACCAAGATTATATCCATAAATAGTATTTTCATCTGGATTTTCAAAATCAAGAGGATTTCGAACATTAGATCTTTGATAAAAGCCATTAAAATATTTTAATCGAGGAATTTTTGCTGTATTCAATCCAATACTAGATATAAAACTTCTATTATTTTGATCGGTTTCCCACCTTTCATTATTCCACATTTCTCCTTTTAAATCTTGATAACTTAACCCTATGTTGATAAGATTTAAGAAACTTCCCCCCATATCTAAATATAAACCTTGCAATTTACCATATTGATATAATTGATTAGATTTTGTTTCAACTTTAACTTCTCCATTTACCTCATTTAAGATAGCTCTATTAATTTCATAAGCTCTATCCCAATAATTATAAAGAAAATGCCTTCCACTATGCCTGTACTCCATTTTGAATCTAAACGGACCATAGTGACCTCTAAATCCAAAAGGCGTAAGGCCATATCCCGGACTCCAATCACTCCCGTCTGTTAATTTACAATCATCACACTTAGAAAATAATTTTGCAGCCTCTGAATAAAATTTAAAGTTTTCATTTATATAATAGGTCATACTTAAACCTATACCTGATACTGATTCTTTTAAATCTGAAAAAGTTATTTCAACTTTTTGATTGTCAATAATATTATTAGGGTCAAGTTCTAAGTCAGAATCCCAATTTGCAAGCGCCTCCTCGTAAGATCCATAACCAGTATGTATAAACCAATCAAATCCATCACCATCAGCATCAAAATCTAATTCATCAGCCAAACCATCTCCATCTGTATCAATTGCATAATCACTGTCATCTGGGAAATCATCAATAAAATCTGGAACTTGATCATCATCTGAATCGTCTAAAGCACCAGTTTGATTAATATCAGTTACATATGATACCCCTAAATTAAATTTTGGTGATATAGGATAATTTAAATTCAATGATATTAAACCTGGTGTTTTTCTAAAATCACTAACAACCAAATCAAAACCTAAACCTGCAGGAAAATTCTTACCAAGTTGTAAACCTATTTTTTTTTCTTCTGGATATTGCATAGAATTTGAATAATTTGAAACTAAAATACCGTTTCCTACTGTGATATTTGCTAAAGAACCTACCCTAAAGTATAATTGATCACCAGGATATCCATATCTTATGTACCTAAATTTATCAAGAATGGTTCGGTAAGCATTTTTAGCATTATCAAATTTCCATGTTTCATCATAAAGTTTACCATTAGCATCAATATATAAATAAAAATCGAATCCCATTCCCCAATTTCTGTAATTAAACTCTGGTCTCATAGAAATTTGATTGTAAATATCACCATCAATAACAACCGTACCGAAACTACCTGTCCAAATTGGAGTTTGCTCTGCTAAACTCTCCAGCAAAGATTGATTATAAATAAAAGAGAAAGTTAAAAATATAGTAAATAATCTAATTTTCATTTAGAAGTCTCAACTTTTCCAATCAATTTAAAAATATAATATATAATCACAATATGTATAAACATAAATGCAACCAAAACAAAGAAATAATATGGCCATTGTGTTGTAAAAAGTAATGGATTATCCGCAATTGGAGCTTGACAAATATAAAGGTAATTTGGCATTATTCCATAACTATAACCAATAAATAAATTTATCAATCCAATAAAAAAGGCTAGTATCAAACCATTTCTGAAAGCTGTTATCCATGAATTAAGTCGTAATTTATAATCATAATTTATTGAAAGATACAATGGAGCAAGCAAAATAGCTCCATGAGATAAATAAAATTCTGGAAAATAATAACCATCCCAACCATTAATAAACTGAGGTGTAAGTATTGAGTGGATAGCACTGGGAATACCAAGCAAAACCAGATACTCGTACATTGACTGGTTGAATTTAAACATGATAAAAATTATAACAAGTGAACTGATACCACATAAATGCAAAGGTAAACTGTTTGTCAAATCCCAATGACCCAATCCAGTCATGTATCCATGTAAGAAAATAAATCTAGTAAAAAATAAAACTCCTAAAAACTTGGTAAATATAGAACGATTCTTGTCTGACAAATAATACCCAATTATTACGATTAAAGCTATACATAACAAAGTGATTGAAACGCTTGTTAACCACAATTCTGGATTGGATGAATAACTTAAGGCTTTGTCTCTTCCCATTTTTACATTCCTAAATATGCTTTTACTTGCTTCTCAATTTTATTTTTTAATTTTTTATCTTCTTTGATTGCTGTCTTAACCTTTTCTCTACCTTGACCAATTTGATTGTCTTCAAATGAAAACCACGAGCCAGTTTTTGTAATAATATTAGCTTTCGTAGCTAAATCAATTAAGTCACCTTCGTATGAAATTCCTTTACCATACATTATATCAAATTCGGTCATCTTAAATGGAGGAGCAACCTTATTTTTAACAATCTTTACTCTGGTTCTATTTCCTACAACCATATCCATATCTTTTATCTGTCCAATTCTTCTAATATCAAGACGAAGTGATGAGTAAAACTTTAAAGCATTTCCACCAGTTGTTGTCTCAGGACTTCCAAACATCACCCCAATTTTTTGCCTTAATTGATTTATAAATAAAATTGAAGTATCAGTTTTACTAACTAATGCTGTTAATTTTCTTAAAGCCTGAGACATCAATCTAGCCTGCAAACCCATATGAGAATCACCCATATCTCCCTCTAGTTCAGCTTTTGGAGTTAGCGCTGCTACCGAATCTATAACAATGATATCTAAGGCCATAGATCTTACCCATGATTCAACTATCTCTAAAGCCTGCTCGCCACTATCTGGCTGAGAGAGCAATAAATTACCTATATTTACACCTAAATTTTCTGCATAATTTGGATCTAAAGCATGTTCAGCATCAATAAATGCAGCATAACCATTATCTTTTTGTGCTTGAGCAATTATATGTAATGCTAAGGTTGTTTTACCAGATGATTCAGGACCGTATACTTCAATAATTTTACCTCTAGGAACACCTCCTATTCCAATAGCAGAATCTAATGAAATTGAACCAGTTGAAATTGAACCCTTTTTATATTTTTTGCCGCCTTTGTCTGTTAATCTAACTACAGCCTCTGGGTCTTTAGTCTGTTTTTTTATTTGTTCAATAGCAACTTCAATTGCTTTCTGTTTTTTATCTTGATCCATAGCGCTCCTTTGTGTGATAGAAAAGAATGTTTTAACTCTAATTAAATAGGTTAAAATTTTACATAAAACTCTTATAGAATATAGTAAATTTCAAAAATCTAATAAATCAATATTATAAGAAATTTTATATTTCTTTTAATATTCTCCAAAGCATATATAATGATGCTTGCTTTGTCATTAGTCTATGAGATTTTCTATCAACGTTAAAAATAAATTTTTTTGTTTTAATTTTATCTAAATAATAAATAGAAATAAAAACTGTACCAAGAGGCTTTTCTTTAGTGCCTCCTTCCGGACCTGATATGCCTGTGCAAGCTATTGATATATTTGTTTTAAATATTTTAGATATATTCAATGCCATTTTTTCAGAAACTTGATTACTAACAGCACCGTATGTATCTAACGTAACTTTAGGAATCTTAACAATTTTTTGTTTTATTAAATTATTATAAGCAACAACACTTCCAATAAAAAATTTCGATGAGCCAGAAATATCTGTTAAAGATTTTGAGATAAATCCACCAGTACATGACTCACATATAGATAAATTTAAATTCATATTAATAAGTATATTAGATACTTTTTCTTCAAGTGTTACCTTATCTATTCCATAAGCATAATCATCTAATATTTTAACCAACTCATTCTTTGTCTTATTTAAATTTGCCTGATCAGATAAAGCTGTTAATCTGATTTTAA
>CEUK01022467.1_pt1 | contig 59394 bp, 55 predicted proteins | sample 356451 | NCBI WGS metagenome assembly CEUK01 (sample SAMEA2622843, study PRJEB7988) | marine metagenome | isolation source: saline water (ENVO:00002010), including
TAGGTATTATTTTAAAAATAAATAAAAAATTATACGGCATTTTTAAATAACAAGAAATTCTCAATATTGCACTTGATTTCTTAAACACAACTCCATTATCAATAAAATACAAAGTACTCATATCAGGCAAATTCCAATTATTTTTATTGAATGTTTTTTTAGTGAAATCGGATTCGAGTTTAGCAAAAAAAATCTTTTTAGTTTTATCTTTTTTTAGGACAAAGGATACTGAACGATTACAAAACCCACAATCGCCATCATAAAATAATATTAAAGTATTTTTCATATCCATATATCAAAGATAAATATTCAATCATTTAATAGGAATATTATCTTTGTAAAAAGATAATCTCATTTAATTTAAATATTAAAAATAATAATGGAAAATATAGCAGTAATTGGTGCAGGAACTATGGGAAATGGAATAGCTCATACATTTGCGCAATTTGGACATAAAGTATCTTTAATTGATATTTCAAAAGAATCATTAGAAAAAGGAATATCGACAATTGAAAAGAATTTAGATCGCCAAGTATCAAAAGAAAAAATTTCTATTGCTGAAAAAGATTCAACTTTAAAAAACATCAAAACTTTTACAAACTTAAAAGAAGGTGTTAAAAATGCTGAATTAGTAGTAGAAGCTGCTACGGAAAACATTAATTTAAAACTAAAAATTTTTAAAGAACTAGATGATATAACAGACTCTAATGTCATTTTAGCTTCTAATACATCTTCTATTTCAATAACAGAAATTGCAGCTGCAACTTCTCGACCAGATAAAGTAATTGGAATGCATTTCATGAACCCAGTTCCAATAATGAAGTTAGTTGAAATAATTCGTGGTTATTCTACTTCTGATGAAGTAACAAATTCTATCATGAATATTTCAAAAAAACTAAATAAAGTACCAGTAGAGGTAAACGATTATCCAGGTTTTGTAGCAAATAGGATATTGATGCCAATGATCAATGAAGCAATTATTACATTAAACGAAGGTGTAGCAGGTGTTGAAGAAATTGATACTGTTATGAAATTGGGTATGGCACATCCAATGGGACCACTTCAACTAGCTGATTTTATTGGTTTAGATGTCTGCCTAGCAATAATGGAAGTTCTATACAATGGATTAGGAAACACAAAATATGCACCTTCTCCGTTACTTATAAATATGGTAACTGCTGGAAAAAAAGGAGTTAAATCAGGTGAAGGATTCTACAATTGGAATCATGGAACAAAAGATTTAATAGTAGCAGAAAATTTTAAGAAATAATTTAAAATCTAGGGAAATTTTGGGAATTTTGAAAAATCTCTTTTTCTTTTTTCTAAAAAAGCATTTCTTCCCTCTTCTGCTTCTTCAGTAGCATACAATAAACGAGTTGCTTCTCCAGCATAAACTTGTTGACCTACTAATCCATCATCAATCAAATTAAACCCAAATTTTAACATTTTGATTGCTGTTGGACTTTTAGTCATTATTTCTTGAGCCCAATTATAACCTATTTCATCCAATTTACTATGTGGTACAACCTTATTAATCATACCCATTTCATATGCTTCTTGGGCAGAATAATCAAATCCTAAAAAGAAAATTTCTCTAGCACGTTTTTGTCCTATTTGTCGAGCTAAATATGCTGATCCAAAACCACCATCAAAACTTGCTACATCTGCATCTGTTTGTTTAAATCTTGCATTTTCTTTACTGGCTATAGTCAAATCACAAACAACATGTAAACTATGCCCTCCACCAACAGCCCAACCTGGAACTAAAGCTATAACGACCTTATTCATAAAACGAATCTGTCGCTGAACTTCTAAAATATTAAACTTGTTTTTTCCATCATTTGCAGCATAACCTCGTTTATCTCTAACACGTTGGTCTCCTCCAGAGCAAAATGCCCAAACACCGTCTTTCTTAGAAGGTCCCTCACCTGTAATTAAAACAACACCTATTTCTTCATGTTGATGACATATAATAAGAGCTTCTAATAATTCATCAACTGTCTTTGGTCTAAATGCATTCCGAACTTCTGGACGGTTCAATCCAATTCTAGCAACGCCATTTGATACTTTAAAAGTAATATCCTCATATTCTTTTAATGTTTTCCAATTAATTATACTCATATTAATCCTTTTTTAAAATTTATATATTATTTATCTCCTTTTGGAGTATACATTGTAACACCTTTTTCATTATACTCATTCAACATTTGTTCAAACATTAATTTTGCATCAACAATTAATGCATCAGCTTCACCTATTTTCTTCTCTTTTAAACTACCTCTTTTTTTAAATAAAGGAATTAAATCATCACATTTACGTTTTTTTGATTGATGAGGATTATGCACTTTTGTCTTCATACTCTTAACTTGACCATTTGGAAATTTAACAGAAACTTCAAACAACTCATCAAGATATACAGGATATTTAAAATCTTCAATAGCATCTTCTAAAGTATGCAAATTTGTGCCAGCATTTTCTAATGTAACTCCAAGATAAACGATTTTACCCTCTCGTTCAATAATGCGATAAAAAGGACTCTTAGAGTTATATGGGGTCTCCTGACCAAAATGATCTTTTGTGAAAAACTTAGCATCTGGACCAATACAAGATACTGGTTCAGTTGGGTGTGCACTTCGTTCACAATTAGGAATCTTTCTAAAGTATTCTGAAACCGCTCCTAAATTTGATGAATCATTTAAAACATCGAAAAAATCTATTTTCTTAATATAATTTAATTGTAATCCTGAATTAGGTGAGGTAGGCATCAATAAATTACCCTTGGTGCCTATAACATTAATAAAAGCATTAACTATTGTCTTAGCTCCTCCTTCAACACATCCAACTTTTGAAAGACTTGAGTGAACAAGCACACTATCACCTTCATTAATGCCAGAATTCCGAATATCATTTTCAATCATTGTTTGTGTTATTATATCCCCATCAATGAATCTTTGTTTTATAACTCTATTCGTCTTTAACTTAATAAAATCCCTGTATTTATTTAACAAAAAATCAGGAATTAATTTACGAAGTATATTTCTACTCATCATTGTGATTTAAATGTATAGGTAATTCTACCTATTTGATTTTTGAGAGCAGATTGAGAGTAATTAAAACGAGATTTCTTAGCATATTTAATTGCTTGCTTAATCATACATTGATTTGCTCTACTTGACTTTGATGAATCGTACTCAGCTAAAATAACATTACCATTTTTATTAACTTTAATAATAACAGAAACAACTCCTGAAGAACCATGACCACATGTATATCCTGGGTTACGAACATACCAATCATTATTTTGATGTGGAGTACGCTTTGTCAAAACCCAATCAACCATAACATTACCGGAATACAATAAATCATCATTACCATTAGATGGTTTGTTTTTATCATTTACAAATGGCGATACAACTTGATTCTTTTTATTCATCTCATTGCGTATCTTTTCTCTATCCTTTTCTCCACCAGATTCTCGATACATTTGTTCTTCTAGTAACTTATATTCATTTTCAACATCAGAAATAGTACGATTTTGACTATATATATCTTGAGATTTCTTTCTAACATCATTCTGATCACGCACCAAATTTTTAATATCACCAGAATAATCTATGGGAATAATAATATTTTCTGAACTTAATTCAATATCATCAACTGGAATTTCAACATAAGAATCCTTATTAAATCTTTTTATTGGAAAGTACTGTTTATAAGAATCAACTTGGAGATAAATAAAAATTGCTATATAGACAAAAACAGTGGCCATTAAGCCAAATTTATATTTATCTATTAAAGCCAATATTCTATTCATTTTATTTTAATAAACTTACCTGATGATACAACAAAATAATTTAATCCATTATCTCCTAATAAAGATAGGAAATGCTCATTAAATAAATCAATATCATTAAACTCAAATTCTGTCAATTTTTCACCACCATTAAATAATGCATATTTATCCCCATCAAATACCTTAAAATAATCCCCAGTAAGCCAATTAATTTTTTTATAAGAAAATGGTATAGCTAGCTCACCTTCATCATTTAACATGCCTATAGAATCTTCTAGCGAAGCTACTGCAAAACCATTTTCAAATAAATCAATATATTGATATTTTAAAGAAGATAACATTTGATTTGACGTATCTATTAATCCCCATTTATTTTTAGAATTAAAAGAAACCATATTTGCACTATAACCTAAATTATCATATAAAAAATCTATAACAATATCACCATTACGATCAATTATTCCATATTTACCTTCTTTATTAACTATTGCTTTTCCATTATTAAATTCTCCTTTAGATAAATAATTTGGATACGTTCTATAAAAATCATCTATGATAATATCGCCATTCATATTTATATAAAATAAAGAATCGGATTTTGTTACTATAGCTAATCCATCACTAAAAGAACCTATATTTTCATAAAAAGAATCTGTAAGGATATTGCCTTGACTATTTAGAATACTTTTCTTTCCATCTTGGGAGAGAACAAAAAGTGAATCATTTATTAATCTTATATTATCATATATAGGTTCTATCAAAAATCTACCACTTTTATTTATTATTCCACTTCTTTTATCTAACTCAATAATTGCTAAACCATTTTTAAAGTCAAAAGCTTCATCAAAAAGATAATCAATAACTAAATTTCCATTTAAATCAAAATAACCATATTTTTCCTTCTTCTTAACATAAATTAATCCATCTGATATATCCCCTATATCTTCATATATAAAATTTAATATTAATTTATTATTACGATCAATTAAACCAAACTTACTATCTAATTCAACTAACGCTCTACCATAGTTAAAATCACTAATTGAATGATATATAAAAGGGATTTGAATATCACCATGCTTATTTAAAACACCTTGTAATTCATTTTTTTCCACAACTGCTAAACCCTCATGAAATTCACCAACATTATCATAAATTGGAGGTATGATAGTATTACCAATTCGATTTAAAAAACCATATTTTTGATTCTTAAAATATGGTAAAAAAATAGAGTCAGTTAACAGTATATCTTGCCTAATAAAATCAATATTTTTTGCATTAGGGAATTTATTCAAAAAATCTATTTTACGTTGTTTAGAATAATTAAATAAATAAACCTCATAAAATTGCTCCCACCCTATTTTATTAAAATTATTCTTGTCTGAATAATTAGTCAAAAAATCTTCGTATGATTCTACTTTATTAGATTTAGTGACTAACTCAAAAATTCTTTTCTCTGCATCTATTACTCGAGGATTTTTAGGGTATAAAGAAATAAAACTCAAGTAAGATTCTAGAGAATCTGATTTAGTATGCTTATTGTACTGTAAATTATAAAATTTACTCTCAACTACTTTTCTGTATTTACTATTAGGATATGAATCTAAAAAATAACTAAGTGACTTTAATGTATTTATTTTCAATGAATTAAAACACTCCAAAGAATCTCTATTATCTATTGCTTGCTTAATCTCAAGGGCCCAAGGATGATCCTTAATAAAAGTATTGTATGATATTAAATCATCCTCTTTCTCGACTAAAAAATAAAACTGTGAGCTAATCAATATTTTTAGTGAATCAATCCCGTTTTTTGACCAACCATATTTTGACCATTTAACCTTTTTTGTTTCTTTAGATACCAACCAAGAAGAATCTGATATAAGTATATATCTATAAGCAGAATCAATATTATAAAAAGGATTATCATCTCTTGAATAGATTATTGATAATCCATATGCCGATATAGAAGGGTTATACCTTAATGCCTTTTTAAATTTTTTCTGACTTTTAAAATAATCTTTAATAAATAAAGCTTGAAATCCTGATGGAATCCTATTGGCACTTACATTTTGATAAACTAAGAGAAAAAATGCAAAGAATAATAAATATTTAAAATTAAATTTCACGATATAAATATAGTTCTTGACTTGATTGCTTCAAAAATTGAACCAAAAAAAAACCTCCCGAAAAATAACGAGAGGTTTAAATATTATATAAATAATTTATTTTTTACGTTTTCCATAACGAGAATTAAATTTATCAATACGACCCGCAGTATCAACAAACTGAACAACACCAGTGAAAAAAGGATGTGATTTATGAGAAATATCCAATTTAATCAAAGGATAATCATTACCATCTTCCCATTTTATAGTTTCTTTTGATTCAGCACAAGAAGGACAAAGAAATGAATAGTCATTAGTCATATCTTTGAATACAACTAACCTATAATTTTCTGGATGGATATCTTTTCTCATTATTATTCTTTAAAAAGTGAGTGTGCAAAGATATATAAAACTTTTCATTATTCATTAAATATAAATGAATTTTTAAAAATAAATCTAAATCTTTTACGTTACATTTGATAAGATAATTAAGGACATGAAAAAATCATTTCTATTCTTGTGCTACATAATATTTGTAGTTTTTTCAATAAGCTTATCTAGCTGTAATAAACCTTTATTTTATTCTAATTCTAATCTATCTTTCAGCCAAGACACTGTATTTTTCGATACAGTATTCACAACGATTGGTTCTGTGACTAAAAAAATTAAAATTTATAATAATGACTCTAGAACTTTAAAAATTGATCAAGTTGCATTATTAGGTGGTTCTAATTCTGAATTCCGGATAAATGTAGACGGTACTCCAGGAACAAATTTTGCAGATCTAGAATTAGATCCCAACGATAGTTTATTCATTTTTATTGAGGTAACTATTGACCCTAATAATGGATTATCACCTATGATTGTTGAGGATAGAATTCAATTTTCAACAAACGGAACAAATCAATATGTTGAATTAGTTGCTTGGGGGCAAGATGCTTATTTCCATTATTCATATATATCAGAGGGAATTTTTGACTTAAATGAAGGAATATGGGAAAATGATAAACCACATGTAATTTATGGAGCAGCTATAATTGATGAAGGAAAAACACTTGAAATTCCTGCTGGGACAAATATATATATGCATAAAAATGCACTTTTATATGTTTATAAAGGAACATTAAACATTACGGGAACATTAGAAAATGAAGTCTTAATTCAGGGTGATAGACTAGAATCTTTTTATGATGATGTACCAGGACAATATTATGGTATTTACATTGTTGAAGCGAAACCATGCAACATTAATTATGCAATTATAAAAAATGCAACTACAGGTATTCATATAAACGGATCTGACCCCACAAATCCAACTAACTCGTATACAACTACTATAAACAATACTCAAATTTATAACAGTGCCTCTTATGGTGTTTTTCTTTATAATGGAGACGCTAATTTCATGGAGGCTGGAAGATTAAAAATGGAAAACTCTATCGTTGCAAAAAATGGCATTCATTCGTTAATAGTTGTAGGAGGTGGAGACTACAATATAAATCATTGTGACCTTCTTGGATATAGTCAAAGTAATGATGCTGGAGCAGCAGTTGGAATAAGTAATTACTATAATGGTACAGGTGTTGTTAGAAGTATTAATGAAGGTATAATAACTAATAGTGTTTTATATGGATATCAAGATTATGAATTCGTCATAGATACTATAAGTGATATTGCATTAACACTAAATTTTCACATGCAAAATAATCTAATAAAAAGTGAAACTATAATCAATAATCCTTCAATATTTATTGGAGAAAATTATTGGAATGAATCTCCATTTTTTAAAGATGTAATAGGCTATGATTATACTTTTTGGTCAACATCTGCACTTAGAGAAAGAGGCAACATATTATATCCAAGAATAAATGGATTAGATTTAAATGGAACACCTAATTCTGGAATTCCAGATATAGGTGCTTATGAATATTAAAAAAGAATTAATCGCTATCTTGTAAATAACATCTCTCTAAACTTTGGAAGCCTCCATTCCTCATCATCTATTAGCAATTCTAACTTATCAACATGATAACGAATTTCATCAAAATAGACTCTAACAGAATCACAATATGCAATCGCTTTTGACCTATTTCCAGTAATTTTATTTGCTTTCTTCCGAGCTAAAAGCATATCATCACTCAATTGCTTCATCTTATTCATATGCTCAGAAATTTTAGAAACAATTTGAATTTGAGATTTAGATGATTCTTTTCCTTGTATATCTCCTAAAACAGAAACTAAACCAGAAATATTCTTAATTAATTTATTTTGATATTGAACAGCAGCAGGAATAACAAAATTTTGAATCATTTCACCAATTACACGTGCTTCAATTTGAATCTTATGAACATAATTTTCAAACTCAATATCTTGTCTTGCCATTAACTCTCTTGGTGTCAACACATTCATTTTATCAAATAAATCATGAACACCCTGATCTGACCATATTTTAAGAGCACGAGGAGTATCTTTTAAATTTGAAAGACCTCTTTTCTCAGCTTCTTCTACCCATTCTTCACCATATCCATTACCTTCAAAACGAATGTTTTTAGATTCTTTTATTAACTTCTGCAACTCTTTTAAAATAGCTTCATCCTTTCCATCTCCACTATTTATTCTAAAATCAACATTATATTTAAAATCTTTCAACTGATTTGCCACAATCGTATTTAAAACAATCATTGCAGAAGAACAATTAGCAGAGGAACCAACTGCTCTAAATTCAAATTTATTTCCAGTAAATGCAAAAGGTGATGTTCTATTACGATCAGTATTATCCAATAAAATTTGAGGTATCTTTCCAATATTTAGCTTTAATTCTGTTTTTTCTTCAGGAGTCATTTTACCAGCTTTTACATTTTTTTCAATTTTATCCAATAAATCGGTTAATTGAGAACCAATAAATACCGATATAATAGCGGGTGGAGCTTCATTGGCACCAAGTCTATGATCATTTCCTGCGCTCGCAATAGATGCTCTCAATAAATCAGCGTTATCATGAATTGCTTTAATTGTATTCACGAAAAAAGTTAAAAATTGAAGGTTACTTTTCGGATTTTTACCTGGTGATAATAAATTAACTCCTGTATTTGTACTTAATGACCAGTTATTATGTTTTCCTGACCCATTAACACCAGCAAAAGGTTTTTCATGAAAAAGAATACGAAAATCATGCTTACGTGCAACTTTTTCCATAATATCCATTAATAATAAATTATGGTCATTTGCAAGATTACACTCCTCAAATATTGGAGCACATTCAAACTGATTTGGTGCTACCTCATTATGACGAGTTGTAACAGGAATACCAAAACGAACTGACTCTGTTTCAAAATCACGCATAAATGCACTAACCCGATCCGTAATAGATCCAAAATAATGATCATCCAATTGTTGACCTTTTGCTGAAGCATGACCAAACAAAGCTCTACCAGACATCATTAAATCAGGGCGAGCATTAAATAATGCTTTATCTACTAAAAAATATTCCTGTTCCCAACCTAATGTGGCTATTGTTTTAGTGACATTTTTATCAAAATATTGACATACATCAACAGCAGCTTGATTAACGACATTCAATGCTTTTAATAAAGGCATTTTATAATCCAAAGCTTCACCAGTATATGCAATAAATATTGTAGGAATACATAACGTTTTATCAATTACAAAAGCAGGAGAAGAAGGATCCCAAGCAGTATAACCTCTTGCTTCAAAAGTATTTCTAATACCACCATTTGGAAATGAAGATGCATCAGGTTCTTGCTGAACAAGTAATTCTCCGTCAAATCTTTCAATCGCTTCCCCTGGACCTATTGGCTTAAAAAATGCATCGTGTTTTTCTGCTGTGGATCCAGTTAAAGGTTGAAACCAATGTGTATAGTGAGTTGCTCCTTTGGTTAATGCCCAATCTTTCATAGCAGAAGCTACCTGATCAGCCATTTTACGATCTAATTGTGTTCCACTATTAATTGATTCCATCATTGATTTATAAGCATCACTTGGAAGGTATTCTCTCATAACACCACTATGAAAAACATTTTCAGCGAAAATTTCAGATATCTTATCATTATATGAAATTGATTTTGGTGCTCGATGGAGCACATCATAATACGCTTGCATTCTTTGATTAGCCATTTGTAAATATTTTTTTTACAAATTTAATTTAAAATTTCAGGGGTGATTATGAAAAAATATCATTTTTTATTAACATACCCCCTATTTTTTAGGGGGGTAAACTTAAAAAAGATAAAAATACTATTTTATCAATTTCACATTGCCAGATAAAATTTCAGTTTCTCCATTAACATAAACTGCTTCAAGTATATAAGGATAAACACCTGAATTTAATGGTACACCATTTAGTGTTCCATCCCACTCAAATTTTTTATCTGTTGTTGTTAATATCGTATTTCCCCATCTATCGTATAATGAAAATAAAATTGCTTGGACATTTTGACCAACAATAATATTATATGTATCATTGTTTTGATCATTATTTGGAGAAAAACCTGTTGGAATATGTATACCATCTATACAATCAGTTATACCTCCAAATAATAATGGATCTATAGTTAAATCAAGCGTTATTATTGAATCACAACCTAATGAATTTTCTATGATCCATTGTGCAGTATTATTAGAAGAAGTATAAGTAACTCCATCAATCCATGTATAATTATTACATGCAGTATGAATATCTATAGATTCAGTATTACAATTAGCTATTTTTATTAAATAAACATCGTCATCACCAAATAAATCAACTGACTCGGTAAAACCACAAACCACAAACCCACCATCACTAGTTTCTTGAATAGAATTAACTTGCTCATCTTCAGCAGGATGACCAGTACCTGAAAAAATGTGTGACCACTCCTCTGTTCCACTAGAATCGGTTTTTAATATATTAAAATCCCAAGAAGAAACACCACCTAAAAAAGTATTATACCCAAATAAATATCCACCATCACTTACCTGAATAACTGAGCTTCCCAGACTAAGTGTATCACCTCCATATATTTGCGTCCATTCTTCAACCCCACTAGCATCTGTTTTTATCATAAATGCATTAAAGTCTGGGCCAAAAGATTTTGTATACCCACCTATAATATATCCTCCATCAATTGTCAAATCAAGTGATCTTCCCGCATCATTTTCAACCCCTCCATAAGTTTGACTCCACTGCTCAACCCCACTAGCATTTGTTTTTATTAAATAAACATCTCCATCACTACCTAAAGAACTTTGAGTCTGCCCAACAATAATAAAACCACCATCAGTAGCTTGTTTTATTGCATAAGGATTTTGACTACCTAAGCCACCATAAACTTGACTCCACTCTTCAACTCCACTCCCATCAATTTTAATTAAATAAATATCTGATGGAGAACCAGGACCACTACTACCTGATGCTAAGAAAACATATCCACCATCTATTGTCTGAATAATATCTAAAGCACGAGAAGTATTAGTCTCTCCGTAACTTTGACTCCACTCTTCAACTCCACTAGCATCTGTTTTAATTATAAAAATATGTCTAAGAGCAGTAGTAGTAAGTTTTGAACCAGCAATAATATAACCTCCATCAATGGTTTGTTTAACTGAACTTAATATATCACCATCTGAACCTGATTCATAAATTTGAGACCACTCTTCTATTCCACTAGCATCTGTTTTTATTAATAACATGTCATCATCAAAAGAATCAAGTAGGTCATTCTGTACATTAGCACCAACAATATAACCTCCATCAGAAGTTTGTTGGACTTCCACTGAAAATTCATTCCCAACTGTTCCATAAGTTTTTTCCCACTCAATTGGCGGTTGAACTAACCCAAAAAGAGGTATAAATAAAAGTATTAATAATTTCATAAAATATAGTCTCAAGGGAATCAATTAGCATAGGGAGGAATATATACATCTATATCAAAACAATCTATTCTCCTACCATTTTTATCCCAATATTTTTGTCATTTTCTCTTTCTATAAAAATTAGTTTTTTTTCTTCTTGGATTGATTAGTTTTTTGACCCACTTTGGCCCTTCTCCAATATCCTTTGGAGGTTGATTTTTTGTGATATTCATCTTAATAAGCTTCTCAATCTTATTAACCTTAAACATATCTTTTTGATTAACTAACGTACATGCCTCACCCTTTGTATTTGCACGAGCAGTTCTACCCACTCTATGAACATAATCTTCGGCATCATTAGGAACATCATAATTAACAACCATATTTATATCTTTAACATCAATACCCCTACTCATAACATCTGTTGCAACCAATATTCTTATTCTTTTTGATCTAAAACTTCTTAAAACTTCTTCTCTATCTTCTTGTTTGAGATTTGATGAAATTCCATAAGATTTAAATCCAGATCTTGTCAAACTACGAACAATCTCAGATACCTTACTCTTAGTAGATGTAAAAATGATAATACTGTCATATTCTTTTCGTCCTTTGAGTAAATAAGATAATAAAGGTATTTTTTGATTGTCATACGTTAAATATATTTTTTGTTCAACTCCTTCAGCAGTCTTTGAAATAGACAATTTTATTTCTTTAGGATTCTTTAAAATATTCTTTGCTAAATCTAAAATACTTTTAGGCATTGTTGCACTAAAAAGTAATGTCTGATGAACTTTAGGTAAAAAAGAAATAATTTTTTTTAAATCATCAATAAATCCCATATCTAGCATTCGATCTGCCTCGTCTAAAACAAAATGTTTTAGTTGACTAAAATCAACATAACCTAGCTTAAGATGAGAAAGTAACTTACCTGGTGTAGCAACAATAATATCTCGACCATTGACCAATGCATCCTTTTCTTTATCCCAATCTTTTCCACCACCTCCACCATATACAGCAATTGATCCAACTGAAACAAAATAAGAAAGCCCTTGAATTTGTTGTTCTATTTGAATAGCCAACTCTCTGGTAGGAACTAAAATCAAAGTATTTACACTAGAATCCTTCTTGCCCACCAACTTATTTAATATAGGTAAAACAAATGCACCTGTTTTACCTGTACCTGTTTGAGCACAAGCAATCAGGTCATGATTATCTAATATTATAGGAATCGCTTGCGACTGAATAGGAGTTGGTTTTTCAAACCCCATATATGAAATTGCTTCAAGAAGCTGATTGTCAAGATTTAAATCTTTAAAATTCATAGTCTTTGAAATTAACCAATTTTCATTAAAAACTATAAATCAACTCTCCTAAATTTATCTGTGAAAATCTATTTTTTGCTATATTCTCTAGCTCATCCATAGTAATCGCATCTAATTGCCTATAAATATCATGGATTGAATCTATACTACCATGCATCATGATACTCTTAGCTAAACTGAACATTAATTCCATATTACTATCTAATGATAATGCTATATGACCTTTTAATTGTTCTTTAGCTTGTTCTATATCTCTTTCTGTCAATTTTTTATCACAAATAAAGTTTAGTTCATCATAGATTAAATTTACAGCTTTCTTTAAATACTTTTTATCGGTACCCATATATATACTCCAAAAACCAATATCTGAATACGCTGTATAATTGGCCTCAATATTATAAGCATATCCGTATTTTTCACGGATTAATAAAGTTAACCTAGAATTCAATGCTGGACCACCAAGTAAATTTATTAAAAGTATCATCCCCCTTCTTTCAGCATCATTATATGAAGGAGCAAGTCCACCTATTAAGGTGTGAGTTTGAAAATTTGCTTTATTTTCAATTAACTTAAATGGAGTAAATGGTCTAACATCAATAATTGATTTAGGTTTTCCTTTTCTAGAAATAGAACCAAAATCTCTTTCTAAAACCTCAATTAATTCATTTAAACTAATCCTACCAACAAAAGAAATGACAATATTAGAAGGAGTAAAATATCGAGAAACATAACTTAACAAATCGTCTCTGGTAAATTTATTAACAGTTTCATTAGTACCTAAAATATTTGATCCTAATGGATTACCTTTAAAAACATATGATTCAAAATCATCAAAAATACGTTCAGAAGGATTATCCATAAATGAATTAATCTCATCTAAGACTACTTCTTTCTCTTTTTTTATTTCTTCTTCAGGAAAATTAGCATTTTGAATAATATCACCCAATAACTCAGATGCAATCATAAAATGATTATTTCGAAAAGAAGCATGCACACAAATTTCTTCTTTATTAGTATAAGCATTTAATTCGCCACCAACAGAATCTAAATCTGTAAAAATATCAAATGCTTTACGCTTATTGGTTCCTTTAAAAATACAATGTTCTAAAAAGTGTGCTAAACCTTCTTTACCATGATCCTCAAACCTTGATCCAGCATGAATCATAACACCCATATGAGAAACAAAAGCATTATTGGGAAGGAAAACAACCTGAATACCATTTGATAGTTTAAAAAACTCTGGTTTAATTTCAAACATTTGTTAAAAATTAAGGGTTTTGTTTATGCTTATCCCAAGAATCATCATTTATTGTATAGATTATTCTATCATGTAATCGCGAAGGACGACCTTGCCAAAATTCAAAATATTCTGGTTTAACTTTATAACCTCCCCAATGAATTGGTCTAGGAATATGGTCTTTAAACTTATCTTGATATATCTTTATACGATCTTCAAGTTCACTAACATCTTTCAAAACATCACTTTGATTCGAGGCCCAAGCTCCAATCTTACTAGACCTCGGTCTTGATTCAAAGTAAGCATCGCTATATTTTTCATCTAATTTTACACAGGTTCCTTGAATACGAATTTGCCTAGATAATTTAGGCCAAAAAAACAACATAGAAACCTTTGAATTAAATGATATTTCCTTTGATTTTTTACTATTGTAATTTGTATAAAAAACAAATTCCTTTTCAATAATATCTTTTAAATATACAACACGTGAACTAGATTGACCAGTATCTCCTACTGTAGACAATACAAAAGCATTCACTTCAAGTTCTTTATGTTCAATTGCATTTTCAACCCAAATTTCAAACAGGTCATATGGATTTGAAAATTGATCAAATTTTGAGTCAAGATATTTAAAATCTTTATGACTAGAACGAAATTTATCTATTATATCTTTCATTATTATCCACTTTAATTTTAATCATACATCTGAATTAAAATTAATTATTGTTTAACCTTTTCAATTCCTTCTTCATTTGAATCTACATATAGTTTTTCATTATATGGAAAAATATCAACAATTGGAGAAAGAGAAATTGATAATATACTATAATCTATCATTAATCCACTTAGGCTCTCATTAATTCTATCGAAAGCTTCCTTAACAGAGCTAGCAGTTACTAAGAAATTTTGAGCAACTTTTTTTGCTTTTTCACTATCATTGTCAATATCTTCATATGAAATCTTACATTTATACCAAACATCCTCTTCTTCATATTGAAAAACATCCTGAAATTCGGTTCTTACAATACCCGCAACCTGAAATTCACCTCGAATTATAGAACCTAATTCCTCGTAAATACGAGCCTCAGCATCTGTAAAAGTCATTGCACCTAACAAATATGGTTCTGATACTCTTTTTAATCCTCCATTATCAAGTTGTTTTGTGTATTTCACCTTAACTGTAAACCAATTACTCATTGCAATGATTTTTTAAATATTAAAAAAGTAAAGATAAAGAGACTAATTGTTTATTTTAAGTTTATTTAAAAAAAGAATTACATTACATACTTTTTACCATTAGTAAAAAGAATGAAACTTCTATTAAATAATTCAACCAAAACAGAATTAGTGTGTATCGAGTATGTTGAATTAAATTGATTAGTTATTTCAACTATCTCTCCATTAACCAGAGCACTTACACCTCCCATTATATTTCGAAAAGCTACTGTATTATTTTTCAATTGATAATCCTTTGGAATATATCTAGCTAACTCTATTTTTTCACCATTTGAAAAAGCATAAAAAAAAGCATTTTCAGACCAAACTATGACATCATCTTTAACATCCCAAAAATCAGGTGCAAAATTAGACAATTTCTGTTTTGTGCCGTTTGAATAATAAATTAAATCACCATTTAAATTTGTATAAGCAACAAATCCTCTTCCTGCTTTATAGGCGTCCATATAAAAATCCTCTACATCATAAAAAACACCTTTATCAAAAACAGTAAAAGTGCCATTAACTAAATCATTAAAAGCAAGAATATCTGTCCCCCCATTATAGGAAAATGAACTCTGCCAAACATCTATATCATAAATAGCACCACCCCAAAATACTTTATTAAAATTTCCATTATCTCTAAATGCAACAATATTTTCACCTATAAAATCTGGTGAATTAAGATCTCCCAAAGAATTGTATAAAGGATATATTTCGCCATTATAATAAACACTAACAGAATTATAACGAGTATCTTCGAAAACAATAATATCATCTTTAACCCAATAATTTCGCACGTTAAATGTTAAGGTACGTTTACCTGTTTCATCCCACATATTTAGTGTCTCTCCTACTTTCCAAATCATTAATTTATCAGAAACCTCATACTCTACTCGCAAATTAGATATGCTGTTTTTTTTAATTCCATCATAGACAATTAAATTCCCTCTAAAATCAACATACGCTACTAAATTATCTCCGTACTTAAATTCAGAAATTGGTTGAAACTCAATTTGTCTAAAATAGCCATCCTGAAAATTTTTAAAATAGCGACTAAAATCTACCAAAGGAACAATATTCTGGCTAACTGAAAAGACTGAATAAAAAAAGAATGAAGAAATTAACACTAATCTCATATAACAAAAATACTTTTTTTAGAAATTAATTTTAAGTTATTAATAAATACTTTACTATAGCAAAAAATATTTATAATTTGCTTTCTTTGTATCCAAATAAATTGAATTAAAATATGAATAAGCTATTTCTTATAATTCCTATAGTAGTATTAAGTTTCTTTAATTTTTCTCAAAAACAAATAGAATATATTGAATATGATCTTGAAAATGGAATTCATGTCATCCTTCATGAAGAACATGCAACACCAATAGTTGCTATTTCTGTACTATATCATGTTGGATCAAAAAATGAAAAAAAAGATAGAACAGGATTTGCACATTTTTTTGAACACTTATTATTTGAAGGTTCAACAAATATTAAAAGAGGTGAATACAGTGAGTTAGTAGAAAAAAATGGAGGCACATTAAATGCGAACACATCACATGATAGAACATTCTACTTTGAATTACTCCCTTCAAATAAACTTGAACTTGGATTATGGTTAGAGAGTGAAAGAATGCTTCATGCTAATGTTGATAGTATAGGAATTGAAACACAGAGAAGTGTTGTAAAAGAAGAAAAAAGACAAAGAATTGATAATCAACCATATGCTTCATTTATTGGTGAAATGTTTAAACGTATGTTCAAGGAACATCCATATAATTGGCAACCAATTGGCAGTATGGAACACTTAGATGCAGCAGAGGAGGAAGATTATATTAATTTTTATAGAACATTTTATGTTCCTGCAAATGCAACATTATCTATTGCAGGTGACATAAATATTGATCAAACAAAGAAGTGGATATCTAAATACTTTGGATCAATACCCAAAGGCCAAGCTATAAATATGTTCAGAGACCATGAATTATTAACAGAATCCGATTTTGAAAAAACTTATGGTATTGAAAAGAATAAATTCATCACAAATGATTTCAACAACCCTAAGGATAAAAAAGCAAAGAATATATTAAAATCTTTAGAAGATAAACCTATTAATATTCCAAGGCCTGAAAAAGCTTCAAATGAACTTTTAGGATTAATAAAAGATACAATTTATGATAACATACAACTTCCTGGTTTATTTATGGCTTATAGATTCCCTGAAGAGACTAATGATGATATGTATGCTCTACAAATGATGAATGATGTTCTCTCTGGTGGAACTTCTTCTAGAATAAATAAATCTCTTGTCGAAAAACAAGAAATTGCACAATTTGCTTTTTCTTTCTCTTTTGGACTAGAACAAGCTGGTATAGGAATTTTTGCTGCGATTGCGGCAAAAGACAAAGAATTAGGTGATATTCAAAACGAATTTGATAGACAAATCAATCTAATTAAAAATAATCTAATCTCTGATGAAGAATTCATTAAAGTTCGTAATCAATATGAAAATAACTTTATATCATCAAGATCTACAGTTGCTAGTATTTCTGAAGACTTAGCAAATAGTCATGTTTATTTTGGTGATGCTGCTTATTCCAATGAAGAATTATCTAAATATATGAGTGTAACCAAAGAAGATATTCAAAAAGCAGCTCAAAAATATTTAACACAAGAAAGACGAATTATCCTATATTATCTTCCTAAAGAAGAAACAGAATAATAAATAAAAAACTATGAAAAATTCTATTTTAACAATATTACTTTTTTTGCCAACAATTTTATTAGCACAAATTGATCGTTCAATTCGTCCAGTTCCAACAGAAGCACCTATAATAAACATTAATGATTCTGAAATATTTAAATTAGATAATGGTTTAACTATTATTCTTTCAGAGAATCATAAACTACCAAAAGTTACATTCAAATTAGTTACTGGAGCTAAACCAAATTTAGAAGGTGCAAAAGCTGGTTTATCTGAAATAGCTGGATCTCTTATAATGTCGGGTACAACTAATAAATCTAAGGACGAATTAGATCGTGAAATTGACTATATAGGTGCTCGCCTTTCAGCAACTAAAAATTCTTTGTATTTATCATGCCTAACGAAACATATGGATAAAGGTCTATCATTAATGTCCGATATACTAATGAACTCAAATTTTCCAAAATCTGAAGTTGACCGTATAATTAAAAAAAATGAATCTAATTTAATTGCTTTAAAAAGTGATGCAAACTCTATTGCAGAAAATGTTCAATCTAAAGCAAACTTCCCTGGGCATCCATATGGTGAAGTAATGACAAGCTCTTCATTAAAAAACATAAACCAAGAAAACATTATAAAGTATTACAAAGAAAATTTTGTTCCAGAAGGAGCATATCTTGTTGTAGTAGGTGATATTACAAAAGAAAAAGTTTTAAGTATCTCTTCAAAATATTTTGGAAAATGGTCTGGAAACTTAAAAAATGAAACTGCACTGTCTAATATTTCTTTACCTGAAGGGAACCGAGTTATCTTTGTAAAAAAACCTGGCGCTGTTCAATCTGTTATTAAGATTACTTTCCCAATAGAAATTAAGCCGAATAATGAAGATTATTTAAAATTAAAAGTCTTAAATAACGTATTAGGTGGAGGATCATTTGGAAATCGCCTGATGCAAAATCTACGTGAAGATAAAGCATTCACATATGGATGTCGCTCAAGAATAAATGTAACAGAAAATGGAAGTTGGTTTTCTGCTGGAGGAAACTTTAGAAATGAAGTTACAGATAGTGCAATTCATGAAATTCTTTATGAATTAAAAAATATTACTAACGAATTAGTTACTGATGAAGAAATAAATTTAACAAAATCTTCTATGGCAGGAGGATTTGCAAGAAGTTTAGAAAAAGCTTCTACAATTGCATCATTTGCATTAGATATAATTAAAAATAATTTGCCAGCTAATTATTATAAAAATTATTTAAAAGAATTAGCGTCAATAACAAAAGACGATCTATTAGATGTAGCAAAAAAATATTTTAATGATACAAAATGTAATATTATTGTTGTTGGAAATGAAGATGTATTAAATACACTTCAAATATTTGATTTTGATGGAGAAATTGAAAAATTAGATGCATTCGGAAATCAAGTTAAAGATATTATCCAAAGCGATATAACTAAAGAAGAACTTCTAAGAAAGTATTTAAATGCTGTCACATCAACTTCATCTGAAAAAGAATTATTAAAAAAAATAAAGAAGATTAAGTCCATGGAACAAGTATCTGAATTAGAGATGAGTCAAATGCCTATGACTATAAAATCGACAAAATTATGGGTTGCACCAAATTCGCAGGGTGATAGACTTGAAGGTAATGGTATGGTTTTTCAAAGTTCCTACTTTGATGGATCAAAAGGTTACACTCAAAATATGCAAACAGGTAAAAAAGAAATGACAAAAGAGCAAATACAATCTAAAAAACTTGCATATGGTATCTTTCCTGAAATGAATTATTCAAAAACTGGAATAAATTATGAATTATTAGGAATTGAAGCAAAAGGTAACAAACTAGTATATGTTCTTAAAATAGAAGATGGTATTTCAGAAACCTATGATTATTTTGATAAAGAATCTTTTCTTAAAACAGGCTCTTTATCGATAAGAAAAGTTAAAGATAAATCTGAAGAAACATCAATTACCTACTCTAATTACCAAGAAACAAATGGATTAATGTTTCCAATGACATATTCATTTAATGCTGGAAAATTAAATTTAAAAGGCAAGGTAACTTCAATTAAATTTAATGTTAAAAACGATTTCTCTGAATTCAAATAGAACTTAAATCAGTTAGTTAAATAACGTACACTAAAATAAATGTATCATATAAAATAAATTTACACTCAACAATTCTATTGTCACATTGTACTTTAACAATATCACTGTCAGATATTGAAAGAATAGTCAAGTCCTCCTTATATCTATTTACTTTACCTTTTAGCAACTTATACACTGCTTCTTTCACTGCCCAAATAATATGTAAACTATCTCTATTAATTTCAATATTTTTTTTGTCATTATTATTAACAAAATAATTCATTCCCTTCTCTATACCCTCCTTATATATCTGAATATCAACACCAACAATATTTTCATTACTAATTTGTATTGCAAAAAGATTATCCGAATGTGAAATAGAAATGTAATTATCATAACCCTTTATAAATGGAGCACCATTTTCGTTATGCTCAATCAATAAACTTTCATCTTCAAATTCATTGATTAAAAATTTCCTTATAGTATCTCTCTGATAAAACACCTTACTTTTACCAAAGTACTTATGATGCATATCATTTTCAAAAACAATAACTTTTTGCTTATTGTTTTCACTTGAAATACGTATTAATTCTTTTATCATACAATAGTGTAAAAGTAATATTCTTTATCTTTGAATTTCATCAAAAATTACATGAAAGAACAAAGCCTTTTTAATAAAACAATATTATTTTTAATTAAAGTCACATTTAATTTATTGGAATTAATATTAGGCTTTATTACAACAACAATAATTATAATAATTATTATTTCTAACATTTATCCTCCAAAAGTAAATGAAAACATATATATAGGAGAACGTATTAAAATTTCCGAAGACCATTATACCATTGGTCAAAATTGGCTTAAAAAAAATGAATTTGGCGTATGGGAAATGTATATCGAGGGTGCTCCATATGAACGTGGACTAGTATATGGAAAATTAGCAAAAGAACTTATACAGAAACAAGAGACTATTTTTGTTAAACAAATAGACAATTTTGTTCCAAATAAAATTTGGAAAGAATTTTTAAAACTATTAATAAATTTTTTCAACAAAGAACTCCCCTCAAACATACCCATTGAAAATCAGCAAGAAATTTATGGTGTTTCTAAATCATTTTCAAACCAATATGACTATATAGCACCCAAATACAATAGAATATTAAACTATCATGCTGCACATGATATTGGTCATGCATTAAATGATTACAGTATGATAGGTTGTACATCTTTTGCAATAAAAGATGAAATGACCAAAGATAGCTCATTAATTATAGGGAGAAATTTTGATTTTTTTGTTGGTGATGATTTCGCAGAAGAAAAACTAATTCTTATTGTTAAACCGGACAAAGGTTACGGTTTTATATCATCTTCATGGCCTGGTTTCACAGGAGTTGTCTCTGGTTTAAACGATCAAGGCATTAGCATCACAATAAATGCATCAAAATCTGATATACCAAGTAGTTCAAAAACCCCAATTTCAATATTAGCTAGAGAAATCCTTCAATATTCAAGCTCAATTAATGATGCAATCTTAATTGCTAAAAAAAGGAAAACTTTTGTATCTGAAACAATATTAATATCATCAAAAAAAGATAAACGAGCTATTTTAATCGAAAAATCTCCAAATAAAATTGGAATTTATGATACAAAACAAAGTTCTTTAATTTGTTCAAATCATTATCAATCCAAAGTTTTCTCAAAAAACATAGTTAACATAGAAAATATAAAAGAGAGTGACAGTAAAAATCGATATAATCGTATAAAAGAATTACTCAACAAAAAAAACAAACTAAATATTATAGAAGTAGCTGAAATTTTAAGAGATCAAAAAGGTAAGAATGAAGATACACTTGGTATGGGTAACTCATCTGCTATAAACCAACTAATAGCTCACCATAGTGTCATTATAGAACCAGAAAAATTAAAATTTTATGTCTCTATGCATGACTATCAATTAGGAGCTTTTAAGGGGTATGACTTAAACACATTCTTCTTTGATAATAAAGAATTAATAAAAAAAGAAAAGCTTCAAATTAATGAAGATCAATTCATAAATTCTATAGAATACAGAAAATTTAAAGAATTTAAAGCAACAAAAAATAAAATTCAAAATTTCATACAATTTAATAAACCTTTTAAATTTGATGAATCTGATATTAAGAATTTTATCTCTACGAATGGTGAATTATATCTGACTTATAAATTATTAGGTGAATATTTCATGAAAATAAAAGACAAAAAGAAAGCTAAATACTATTTTCAAATCGCTTTAAAGAAAAACGTTGCTTCAAAAAAAGATATAAGAGAATTAAACCAACTAATAAAAGAATGTTATTAATGGAAAAAGAAACTAAATCGGATCTTTCTGAAATACAAATAAATAAATTATTTGATATTATTAGTTATGCAAAGAAAAATTCCTCTTTTTATAAAAAATCACTAAAAAATTTGAACCTATCAAAAAATAAATTCTCAATTGATCTTTATAAAAAAATTCCTTTTACTACAAAATCAGATTTAGCAAAAAATAATGAATCTTTTCTAGCAGTTCCAATATCAAAAATTGCAGATTTTGTTACTACATCAGGAACAACTGGAAGTCCTATTTCACTCTATCTGACAAAAAAAGATTTAAAAAGACTTAGTAAAAATGAATGTGATTCGCTTACACTGATGGGGCATACTAAAAAAGATACCTTTCAACTAATGACAACTATGGATAAACAATTTATGGCTGGCATGGCATATTTCCTAGGGGTACAAGAATTAGGTGCTGGAATGATTAGAATTGGTCCTGGGGTACCTCAATTACAATGGGATTCTATTTTAAGGTATTCTCCTACAACTTTAATAGCAGTACCTTCTTTTATAATAACATTATTAGATTATGCTAAAGAAAATAATATCAATTATAAATCAACTTCAATAAAATCAATTGTTTGTATTGGTGAGTCAATACGTGATGAAAACTTAAATTATAACAAATTAGGAAAGAGAATTCTTGAAAATTGGAATATTAATATCTATTCAACTTACGCTTCAACAGAGATGGGAGCTGCTTTTTCCGAATGTACTGCACAAAAAGGATGTCACTTAAATGAAGATTTATTATTTCTTGAAGTATTAAAAGAAGATGATTCTAATGCTCTTAACGGCGAATATGGTGAAATTGTAATCACTACCCTTAATGTAGAAGGCACACCTTTAATTCGTTACCGAACTGGAGATATTGCAAAAATATATAGAGACAAATGTGAATGCGGAAGAGCCTCACCTAGATTAGGGCCAATAATGGGGCGTAAAAATCAAATGATAAAATTTAGAGGAACGACTTTATATCCGAAAGCAATTTTTGATTTATTAGACAATTATAAAACAATTTCCTGTTATAAAGTAATAATAAAAAAAGATGAACTTAATAATGACAACATAACTCTTTTATTAGATGAAAAAATAGCTAATTCAAATATATTGAATGAAATAAAACAAATGTGTAAGTCTAGCTTAAGAGTTATTCCAAATTTTGAATTTATTGAAATAAACAAATTACGAGGTATGGTCTATAAAAAGCATATGCGTAAACCAGAAAAAATTAAATTTATTACTTAATATTATCTAAGCATTATTGATTTTAGATAATAATTTTTTGTCATCAATAAAATTAAAACAAGTTACAAGAGAACTAATTGTTGAACCTAATATTCCATGAAAAACTATGTTCTGACCAGTTTGAAACAAATTAGGAATATGTGTTTTAGAATGAATTTTTGATTTATCAATATTATTAGAATCTTTCAATATACCATATAAAGAACCATCATCTGTACCTATATAGTCTCTATATGTTAAAGGAGTAGAACTATATATACCCTTTATAGAATCTCTAATTCTAGGAAACATTTTTTCTACTTCATTTATAACAATCTGCTCTTTATTTTTTTTAAAATCTTCATACTCCGCCCCTCTTTCTCCAAATTCAGCTACTGTGTTAAATGAATTTCCCCATTTTTTAAACTCATCATAATTCATATATGTCATAACAGACATTGACTCTGCCCATTTACCTTGATTTTTAGAAACAGATGTAGAAATATATAAAGATTCAGGCCATATATTTTTATTATACTCAACGGCATCCAAAACATTATCAATTTTATGAACATAGACATTATGATTCAAATACTCAAATGAAAAATCTTTAAATGAAAGATGTAACATAAATGTTGATATTGTATTCTTGTTCTTATTCAAACGATTTACATAAGCAGGTCTGAATTTATTTTCACCAAAAATATTTACTGTTAATTTAGGATGTATATTAGAAATAAATGTTTTTCCATGAAAAATTTCACCAGTCTTAGTTTCTACTGAAACTATTTTTCCTTTTGAATAATTTGCCTTACAAACATGTTGATGTTTCAATATCTCACCGCCTAAATTATGAATCTTTTTTGTTAATTCTCTAGCTATTTGTGAGCCTCCATTTATCATCCTATAACTACCGCTTAAGTAACTATTTAAAATCAAAGCAACAATATAAAAAGGTGTAGTTCTTCTATCTCCAGCATATAATAAGCTATTCCCTAACAAAACAGACCTCAATCTTTTATCTGAGGTAATAGAACTAACATAATCCCATGCATTTATAGAAAGGATTTCAGGATGAGTAATATAACTTTTTCCTTCATTTTTGTTTCTCAAATTATATAATGGGAAATAATCACATATTTCCTTAACCTTATCACAAAAATTATTGATAGCTTCTAATTCATCTGGAAAATCAACTAAAAGAGATTTAATAAAACACTCATAACCATGTGCGTGTTTATATTCTCTCCCATCAGAGAAAATGATGCGATCAAAACCATGATCATCCAAACGATGTATATTTAATTCATCTATAATTCCAAGATACTTAAAAATTTGATGTAAATTTTGACCTTTATCTAGACCTCCTATATAATGGACACCAGTATCAAAAATACACTGATCCCTACTAAAAACCTGAAGATTACCGCCAATCTGATGATTCTTCTCAAGAACTAGAACCGAATACCCCTCCATTGCCAATATATTTGCTGAAACTAAACCACCAATGCCACTTCCAACAATAATAAAATCATATGTTTTTACTGTTTCTAGCATTTATTTACGAAGTATAAATAATACATTTGATGTTTTTTTAGATTGTTGAACCATTTTGCAATTAAAATTATGTTCTTTAGCAAAATTAAATATAGATTCTGACGTAAAGTAAGAAAGCCCCTGAGATGTTTTATTGAATCTTAAAATTTTTGTTGAGTACTTTTCGGTAATCCTCGTAATTTTATGTCTTCTTGAAAGATCTGAAATTCCATCTCTAATAAGTATTATACCATTGTCATTCAAAGAATTAGCAACTTCACTAAGAACTTTATACTGATCTTCTAAACTAATATAATGTAAAACATCATTAAAAATTACAACATCAGGTGATTGATATAATAAACCTCTTATATCATTAACCTCAAAATTTAAGCTTTCTGTTTTATCATAACCATTTTGAGCAATAATTATTTTTTCCTCATCATAATCAATACCTTTAATAAAACGACTCTCATCTCTATAGTGTAAATAATAACTCAAATATCCATATCCACAGCCAATATCATAAATACGTTTTCTATTTTGAATTAAATTATCATAATATTCAAAATTATTAGATTCAATTCGCCACTTAATTCTAATATACCATTCAATGATTGGACTTTTATACAAAAAATTATATAATACCCTATTCTTTAAACCCCCTGTATTTACATGACTAAAGGAGACTTCTTTATGACTTTTCTTCATAATTAAAGAAACATCCTTTGCAAATAAGCCAAATCGTTTTTTGAAGGAATCATGATTAGGAGTAATCCTATCTAAAACGAACAAAATCAACTCACCTGATTTTATTATAAAGTCATTTTTCTTATTAACATAATTAGCGCCAACAATCAATATAGGTTGTATATCTAATTTCAACTGTTGTGCCAAATAAAAAGCTCCTTTATGAAATCTCTGTATATTTCCATCAAAAGACCTAGAACCTTCAGGAAAAATTACAATAGAATAACCATCTTTAATTTTTGAATGAATTTTGTCTATATTATAGTCTGCTCCTTCAGGAATAAAAAGATACCCTGAATAGCGAATAAAAAAACCAAAGATTGGTGAATTATAAACCCACTTCTTAACCATAATAATAACTTTAGGGCTTAACATTATCATTAATAAAATATCTAAAAAAGAAGAATGATTAGCTATTATTATAGATGGCTTTTCAAAATTTAACTTTTCAATATTTATTATCTTTTTATTTACATGGAATCCTAAATATATAGTAGATTTAGCAAGCTTTGATATAATAAAATTTAATAGCTTTCTTTTATAAACCTTATGTAATGGAAAAGGTATTAATATCAATAAAAACAAATTAATAATAAGGCATCCTACTACAAAATATGTAAACAAAAAAATACTAATTATTAAACCCAAAAAAGTTACAGGAGATTTTTTTTGATTTGTTCTATTAAGAATAAAAAAACTAAATATAGAAGGCTGGACAAACAAAGTGACAAGCATAATACATGCAATTCCTACAATACTTATAATTGCTATAGAATGAATCGCAGGATGTTTCGCAAAATAAAGTGAACCTGTTCCAATAATAGTAGTAATACCAGATAAAATTATTGCAGAACGATAAGACTTTATAGAAGATGATCTAGTTTTATATTTCTGAATTAACCCATCAGTAATAAAAATACTAAAGTCATCACCTAAACCAAATATAAATGTAGCTACAAGAATATTCACAAAATTAAACTGAATATTAAAGATTCCAGCAATTGAAATAATCCAAATCCAACTAATTACCATTGGTAAAAAACTGAATAACGCTATCTCTATTCTACCATAAATAATAAATAGAGAAATAAAAACTAGAAGAGAAGAAAATATTAATAAATAATTAAAATCATTCTGTACAGAAATCAACAAATTATTTGCCATTTCTGAAACATCAAAAATAAAGACAGAATCATGTTTTCCAAATTTTAACCTAAAATCATCTATTCTATTTCTTTTAATAACAACACTAGTAATTATATTCCAATTATTTTGAGTTTTATAAATGTATTTATCCAACCCTAAATTCGACATTAGATTATCATAATTTTCACTAGGCAATAATCCTCTCACCCATTTTTCAAATGGATTAAAGGCTTGTTTAGAAAAATCAAATTTTATAGATGCAGAATTAATGTTTAAAATTGTGGAATCAATACGATTTGACCAAAATGAATTCCAATTTTGATGACGTACTTCTTTTATTTCTTCGGGTATTAAATAAGGAGCTACTGAAACTATTTCTTCTAAGCCATTATTAAGTTTAAAACCTATCAAATCTTCATATAATTTAAAATTTAAATCAATCGCTTCTTGTCTTGATTTTGAAGTAATAAACAAGTGAATTTTTTTGTCTTCTTTTGGATTTATTCCAGCATAAAACTTTTCCTTTTGAATAAGTTCTTTACTATGATAGTTAAGATTATTTAAATCAGAATTAAACTTAAACTCACTTTGCCTTATAAAGAAAAATGTTGTTGTAATAATAATAATAAAAATAACTAACCTAAAAATCACTTTTGGTACTGGATTAGTATTTACTTCTCGTATACTTAGTTTGATTTTAAACCGAGTAATTTTTAAAAAAGTTGGAAAAATTAATAAATTAAAAAAAACAGCTGATGTTAAAGTACACAAGGCAATCAAACCAAAATTCTGCAGAACTAGAGAGTCTGTAAACATTAATGCTGAAAATGCAGATACTGTAGTGAAGCTACCAACCAGCATAGGAAAGGTGATCTTTTTAATAGTAACCTCTATATTCTGAGAATATTTATAGTGTGTGAAGAAATGAAATGAATAATCCAATATAATACCAAATAATACAGCAGATGTTGCAACAGAAATTACTGAAATATTAGGATTAATATAACCTACTAAAGCTAAGCCACTAAATCCAGAAAATACTGCAGGAAATAAAAAGTAAAATGGTACTAATAGATTTTTATAATAGATAATTAATAAAATTAAAATTAATGCTATGCTAAAAATCATAGTTACAAAAACATCTAACTTAACTTGTTTAGAATTTTCATAAGAGATTTGAAATGTACCGAAATAATCAAAATTATTAGAATAAGTTGAATTAAGATCAATTTTAAATAATTCTAATCTTTCATTTAATTCTTTATTCTTAGCTATATCATCTAATTCAAAACCTAAAGATGCATTAAAAATGACCTTTTCTCCATTATCAGAATAAATTAACCCATCCTCAAATTGAAATCCACTATTTGATGAATATTGATTTACATAACTTAATTTCGAACCTGCTATATTTAATGGATCTATAGAAATTATATTTTTAAAAAAAAGAGAATTATAAGACATCAAACGTTCATCAGCATTTTCTATAGATGAATAAATAGAATCAGGATTTAACTTTAATTCAATTTTTTCAAAATCATTGGAAGATAAATAAGCAGGAAAATTTTGATAAAAATATGAGAGAATAGAACTATGATTATCTTCACGATAATATTCAAAATCTACAACTAATCCATCTGTACATTTCAAAATGTTTTTACTTATAGAATCTAAACGATTTATTAGTTCTTCTGGAGAATCTTGATTTACATCTACAGAAAAAATAATTTGTTTATTTAAATTATTTTGTTTAAGAATCTTATTAAACTCTTTAAACTCATTTGCTTGAGGAAAAATTGAATAAATATTCTCATCAAATTTCAACCTAGAAATACCAAAGAATATCGAAGCAATCAATAATAAAACAATTGAAAAATAAATAATCAAATGTTTATTAAAAAATGATACAATATTGAAAAAAAAATTACCCAAAACTTAATTACAAAAACAATTGAACAAACTATTAATTGATATTTTAAATAATTACATTAAAAATCAAATAATTAGAAAGTAACCAAAAATAAAAAAACGTTTTAACAAGTTTGAATATTAATTAAGTATAAAACAATATTTTTACTTTTATATCACGTATAAAATATATTATTACTTATAATTAAAAATCTATGAAAGCAATTGATGCACTTAATGAAGCAAACAAAATAGCTTTTAGTCCATTTGTATTTCAAACAGTATACACAATGCTAGAGCTTGGAATATTAGAAGCTATTCATAGTGCTAAAAATGGTATCTCGATTAAAGAAATTGAAAACAAAACAAATGTATCTGAATACGGTATACGTGTGCTTTGTGAAATGGCTGAATCTGCTCAAATAATAGAACAAAAAACTGAGAATAAATATAGTACAACAAAAATTGGCTTCTTCATAGTTAATGATAAAATGACACTAATAAATTTATATTTTACTCAAGACGTTTGTTATAATGGCCTGTATTATTTAAAAGAGTCGATTCTAAATAGCAAACCAGAAGGACTTAAAGTTTTTGGAAATTGGAAAACAATATATGAAGGCCTTGCTTCTCTTCCTGATAAAGTAAAAAAATCATGGTTTGATTTCGATCATTTTTACTCAGATAATTCTTTTGATGATGCCCTAAAAATTATATTCAAAAATAAACCAAAAAAAATATTTGATATTGGTGGAAATACTGGTAAGTGGAGTATTGCTTGCACAAAATTTAATAAAGAAGTAAACGTTACAATGTTTGATCTACCAGGTCAAATTAATGTAGCAAAAAAAAATATAGAAAAAATAAAAAGTATTAGTAATAGAATTGAATATCAAAAAATTGATCTTTTAAACCCAAATTCTAAAATTCCTGAGGGTGCTGATGTATACTGGATGAGTCAATTCTTAGATTGTTTTAGTGAAGAAGAAATTGAAAAAATATTACTAAAAATTAAAGAAAATATGTCAGTAAACGCTAAAATATATATTATGGAAACATTTATTGATGACCAACGTTTCAAAGCAGCAAGTCATAGTTTAATTGCAACTTCCCTATATTTTACAGCATTAGCAAATGGAAATAGTAAAATGTATTCATCTTCAGTAATGAAATATATTGTAAATAAAGCTGGATTCAAGTGCATTAATGAACATCATTTAAAAGAAAACAGCTTTCATACTATTTTAGAATTAGAATTAAAGAAATAATTTTTTTGCTTGAATACTGCAAAAAAGGTATTTTTGAACGGCTTTGTTTTAAAAAAAAAAAGACAACTACTATTAAAAATACCACTAAGCCTATTACTATTATGACAAAAATGAATTTATCAAAAGTTGAAAAGATAGCTTTGGAATTTCAATCATTTAATTTAAATGAAGATATAATTTCAAGTATAAATGATTCTTTCAATTTTTTAAACAAATTCTCTAGTGACAAAATAATATATGGAATAAACACTGGATTTGGGCCAATGGCTCAATTTAAAATAGATGATGACAAATTAAATCAATTACAATATAATTTAATACGTAGTCATTCTACAGGAACTGGTGATACACTTAGTGAAGAATATGTTCGTGCTATTTTAATTGCAAGAATTAATAATTTCATACAAGCAAATTCTGGAATAAGTATAAGTGTTGTTGAAAAATTGGTTGAATTTCTCAATAATAGAATTTCACCTGAAATATTCATTCATGGTGGTGTCGGTGCTAGTGGAGACTTAGTTCAACTTGCACACTTAGCATTAAACTTAATTGGAGAAGGATTTGTTTTCTATAATGGCAAACGTGAATCTGCTAAAGATATTCTTCTCTCACTAAATATTAAACCATTAAAAATAAAATTAAGAGATGGTCTAGGATTAATTAATGGAACATCTTGTATGACAGGAATTGGTGCAATAAATTTAATCTATTCTTATCGTCTTTTAAAATGGTCTATAGCTACTTCTTCTATAATAAATGAAGTAGTTGAAGCATTTGATGATTCATTTTCTGAAGGTTTAAATAAAGTTAAACTACATACAGGACAAAAAACTATTGCATTAGAAATGAGAGAGTTCCTATCCGATAGTAAACTAATAAAAAAAAGAGAAGAATTATTTAAAGATAATGATGAAATACAACGTTCCGAATTTAAAAAGAAAATTCAAGAATATTATTCTATTCGTTGTGTCCCTCAAATACTTGGTCCAGTTTTAGAAACATTAGACAATGCAAAAAAAGTTATAGAAAATGAGCTAAATTCAACCAATGATAATCCAATTGTTAGTTTAGAAAAAGAAAATGTATTTCACGGCGGTAATTTTCATGGAGATTACGTTTCTTTAGAAATGGATAAAGTTAAAATCGTTATCACTCGCTTAACTATGCTAGCAGAACGTCAATTAAATTTTTTATTAAATGCCAAACTAAATGATAAGTTCCCAGCATTTTTAAATATGAAAAAGCTAGGTTTTAATTTTGGAATTCAAGGTATGCAATTTACAGCCACATCAACAACAGCAGAAAGTCAAACACTCTCAAATCCAATGTATGTTCATAGTATACCTAACAACAATGATAATCAAGATATTGTTAGTATGGGGACAAACAGTGCTATAATTACTAAAAATATTATTGACAATGGATTCCAAGTAATGTCTATCCATATGATGGCAGTTTGTCAATCAATAGATCTACTGAAAGAAAATGAAAAATCAAAGCTCTCTTCAAAAACAATTAAATTATATAATAAAATTCGTAAAGAAGTTACTGCTATCACAAATGATGTTCCTCAATCAGAGAATATTAAAAAAGTAAATAAAATATTAAAATCTAACTCTATCGAATTATGAAATGTGCATTAGTAACAGGTTCATCAAGAGGTATCGGTAAAGCAATTGCAATTCAATTAGCTAAAGATCACAACCTACATATTTTAATTAATTTTTCTTCTAACATTGAAGCAGCTAAAGAAACGCTAAACATAATTAAAGAAAATAATGGAAGTGGTGAACTAATAAATTTCAATGTAGGAAATTCTAATGCTGTTAATTCAGCAATGACAAAATGGTTTGAGAAAAACCCAAAAAAACACATTGAAGTTCTTGTTAACAATGCTGGTATTACAAGAGATAATTTATTTCCATGGGTAAGTGAAGAAGATTGGGATAATGTTATAAATATTTCTCTTAAAGGAATGTATAACTGTACACAAGCAATAATAAAAAAAATGTTACGAAACCGATATGGAAGAATCATCAATATTGCTTCTTTATCAGGCTTAAAAGGTGTACCTGGACAAACAAATTACTCTGCAGCTAAAGGTGCAATGATAGCATCTACTAAAGCGTTATCTCAAGAGATAGCAAAACGTAAAATTACAGTAAATGCTATCGCTCCAGGTTTTATTCACTCTGATATGACAAGTGATTTAGATGAAGAAGAGTTAAAAAAAATGGTTCCAGTAAATAGGTTTGGTACAGCAGAAGAAGTTGCTCATTTAGCAAGTTTTTTAGCTTCAGATAAAGCCTCATACATCACTGGTGAAGTCATTAATATTAATGGCGGAATTTACGCTTAATGGAAAAAAGAGTTGTTATAACAGGTATTGGGATATATTCATCTATAGGAATTGGTAAAAATGAAGTACTAGATTCCTTACGAATGGGTAAAAGTGGTATTATCTATGATAAAGAAAGAGAAGAATTTGGATACAGATCTAAATTAACAGGTATGGTTAAAAAACCAGATTTAAAACCATTCTTATCTAGGCGTGAAAGAATAGGAATGCATCAACCTGCTATGTATGCATATATGGCAACAAAAGAAGCATTAGAACAAGCTAAGCTAGAGTCTGATTATATGTCAAAAAATGAAACTGGAATTATATATGGTAATGATAGTACTGCAGGAGCAGTTATTGAAACGATAGATAAAGTTCGTAAAAGAAAAGATACTACACTAATTGGAAGTGGAGATATTTTTCAGAACATGAACTGTACAGTGAATATGAATCTATCAACTATATTTAAATTAAAAGGAATTAACCTTTCATTAAGTGCTGCATGTGCTTCTGGTTCCCATTCAATTGGAATGGGGTACTTATTAATTAAGCAAGGTCTTCAAGAACGAATTGTATGCGGAGGAGCTCAAGAAATCAACCTATATGCTATGGCTAGTTTTGATGGATTAGGAACTTTCTCTACACGACATGAAGAACCAACAAAAGCATCACGACCTTTTGATTTAAACCGTGATGGTTTAGTTCCATCAGGTGGAGCAGCAACAATCATTATAGAGTCATTGGAATCTGCTAAAAAACGAAATGCAACGATTTTAGGTGAAATAATTAGCTACGGTTTTTCTTCAAATGGTGACCATATTTCAAATCCTAATCTTGATGGTCAATATCGTTCATTACAAATGGCTCTTTCACAAGCAAAATTAGACCCAAAACTTATAGATTATATTAATGCACACGCAACATCAACACCAATTGGTGATTCCACTGAAGCACAAGCAATATATTCTGTTTTTGGATCAAAAACACCCGTTAGCTCTACAAAAAGTATGACCGGTCATGAATGTTGGATGGCTGGAGCTAGTGAGATAGCATATTCACTACTAATGATGAAATATAATTTTATTGCGCCAAATATAAATTTGGAAAATCCTGATGAAAATTCGAAAAAAATCAATATAATAGCAGAATATAAAGAAAAAAACATAGACATTTTACTTTCTAACTCATTTGGTTTTGGAGGAACAAATTCTTCGCTTATAATAAAAAGATTCATAAAATAACCTAACCAAAAAAATATGAATAAAGAAGAAATCATAACTATTACAAAAAGTTTTTTGTCAGATGAATTTGAAATAAATTCAAATAAAATTATATCTGAAAATAATTTTCATCAAACTCTAGATTTAGATAGCTTAGATTATGTTGATTTGGTTGTTGTTATTGAAGAAAACTTTGGTTTTAAACCAACTTCCGATGATTTCAAAACTATTATTTCTTTCAATGACTTTTACGATTTAGTTGATAAAAAACTAAAATAAAAAGTCAAAATAAATGGAAAAATGGGATGGAAAAACTAAAGGAGGTTTATGGGGGTATAAATTTTTTGTATTTCTAATCAAAACTTTTGGAATACGATTTTCATACTCATTTTGTTTTTTTGTATCAATTTACTATATGATTTTTGCAAAAAAAGAAAAGAATGCTCTAATACAATTTCATGAAATCGGTTTTGGGAAAAATTATAAAGAATCTAAAAAAATAGCTTTTAAAACTTTTTTCAATTTCGGCAAAACTCTTATTGATAGAGTAGCCATCTTATTAATAAATAAAGAAAACTCGTTTACATATACTTTTAATAATGAAAAGGCACTAAAAAATATAAATGAGAACAAAAAAGGAGGGATTTTAATCTCCGGACACATAGGTAATTGGGAGAATGCAGGGAATCTTTTACATAAGAGAATTACTAATAAAATTAATATTGTAATGGTTGATAGTGAAGTAAAAAAAATAAAATCATTTCTTAATCTCAAAACCGGTGGGCCGCTTTATAATATTATCCCAATAAAATCTGACTTGTCACATCTTATTCTTATTCACAAGGCACTAAAAAAAAATGAATTGATAGCTTTACATGCTGATAGGGTTTTTAATAAGCAGAAAACTATTGAACTTGATTTTTTGAATCATAAAGCAAAATTTCCAATTGGACCTTTTGTTTTAGCTAGTAAGTTTAAGGTACCTATCACATTCGTTTATGCAGTAAAAGAATCTAATTTTCATTATAATTTATATGCATCAGATCCAATAAATGAAATAATTTCAGAACAACAAATTGCAAAAAAATACGTATCTAATTTAGAAATGATGGTAAGGAAATACCCTACTCAATGGTTTAATTTTTTTGAATATTATGATGATTAAGCAAAATGAAATAGAACAATTTATCCCTCAACGTAAGCCTTTTATTATGATTGATGAATTATCAAAAGCTGATGAAAAAGGATTCATAAGTAAATTCAACATTAGAGATAATAATATTTTTTTAAAAAATAATATTGTATCTGAATCAGCATTGGTTGAAAATATTGCACAAACTTGTGCAGCAGGATTTGGTTATATTAATAGTATGAAAGAAAATGAAGAGCCAAAGTTAGGATTCATAGGAGCTGTGTCTAAGTTAACTGTTAATAAAAAAGCAAAAATTCATTCCTCTTTGACTACTGAGGTGCAAATTTTGAATACATTTGATAATATTCATTTAATAGAAGGAACTGTTTTTGAAAAAAATCAAAAATTAGTTTCATGTCAAATGAAAATTGTTATTGCATGAAAACATTAGAGTCTTCAATAGAAATACCAATCAGATTCAGTGAAACTGATGCTATGGGTGTAATATGGCATGGAAATTACCTTAAGTTTTTTGAAGATGGTCGTGAACATTTCGGCATCAAATACAATATGAAATACCTTGATTTTTATGAAAAAGGCTTCTATACACCTATTGTAAAGACAGATATTAATTATAAATCATCTGTCTACTATGGTCAAAAAATTAAAGTAAGGGTTATACTTATTTACTGTGCTTCTTCCAAAATTATTTTCAAATATGAAGTCATAAACATAACTACAGGTGAAATAGCAGCCACTGGATCAACTACCCAAATATTTTTAAGAGTAGAAGAAAGAATTTTAGAACTAAATAAGCCGCCATTTTATATTGAGTGGGAGAAAAAACAAGCTTGGAAAAAAATTACATGAATATTTTCATAACATATGGAGGTCTTATAAGTCCATTGGGAAATAATGTAAATGATAATTTCAAAAATATGCTCGAAGGTAAATCTGGAATTTCTGTCACAAAAAATACAGGATTTAATAATGAAGATTTGCCTTTAGGGAAAATAAATAACATAAAAGGGGAAAATAGGTTTGATAAACTTTTATCAAAACTATGTGATAAATTAGTTTTAGATTTTAATAAGTCTATTTTTAAAGACAAAAAAACATTATTTATAGTAAGTTCAACTAAAGGCAATTTAGATGACCTTCCAAATGACACTTTCTCTTCAACTCGAAGAATTTTAAAAGAAAAATTAAATGTTAAAAACGAAATAATTATAATTTCTAATGCTTGCATATCCGGAGTAATAGCAGTAAATACAGCTGCTGATTACATAAAATATAACAAATACAATAATGTTGTTGTCATTGGAATTGATGCACTATCTAATTTTATTACATATGGTTTTCAATCTTTATTTGCTCTAAGTAATGAAGCTAGTAAACCATTTGATAAAGAAAGGAAGGGAATATCTATAGGTGAAGCTGCTGGGTGTCTAATCCTTAGTAAAAAAGAATTAAATAATATTTTTTCAGTTATTTATGTTGGGGGGTCTTCTTCAAATGATGCAAATCATATTTCAGGTCCATCGAGAACTGGAGAAGGTTTATACCGATCAATTAATAAAACTTTTAATAGAGCGAATATAAATGAGAAAGAAATTGATTTTATTTCTGCTCATGGTACTGGAACTATATATAATGATGAAATGGAGAGTATTGCATTCAATCGCCTAAAAATAAGTAATATTCCTATGCACAGTTTAAAAGGATACTTTGGACACACATTAGGAGCAGCAGGAGTAATTGAATTAATTACTTGCATTAAAATGATGGAAAAACAAACTCTATTGAAAAGTCTTGGATTTGAAGAACAAGGAACTAGTATGAAGTTAAATATTACTAAAAAAAATTATAAGAGCAGATTATCAAAAATCCTAAAAACAGCGTCAGGTTTTGGCGGGGGGAATGCTTCATTAATTTTAAAATTAAAAGAATGAAATTAATAGCAAGCTGTAAGATAAATAAAACAGGTGTATATCTAAACTCACAATTAATTTCAAGAAATGATTTGTCAGAGTCAAATTGGATTACAGAACTTTATTATGATTCTAATAAAGAATATCCAAAATTTCATAAAATGGATAATTTGGCAAAATTAGCATTTTTAGGTTTCTTATTTCTTGAAAAGAAAATAAATATTAATAATTATAAAGATGATGAGATTAGTCTTATTTTCTCTAATGCTTCATCAAGTAAAACAAATGATCTTAAATATATAAATACATATACAAACAAAGGAAACCCGAGCCCTTCTCTTTTTGTATATACGTTACCCAATATATTAACAGGTGAATTAGCTATACTTAACAAATGGTATGGTGAAAACATATTTTTTATTCAACAAAAATTTGATCCTAAATTCTATATAGAACAAATTAAATTTTATTTTAGTAAAGGTGCAAAAGCTATCTTAGCAGGGTGGGTTGAATCAAATGATAAAAATGAAGAATGTTTCTTGTTTTTTATAGAAAAAAAAGAAGGTAAATTAACAATAGAAAAATTAAATAAACTATATCAAAATGAATAATCTAAGAGAGAATCTTAAAGAACAAATCATTGAACAATTAAATCTAGAAGATATCAAACCAGAAGACATTACAAATGAAGGTGATTTATTTGGGGATAACGGATTAGGATTAGACTCAATAGATGCTTTAGAATTTATAGTATTACTAGAATCAAAGTATAATATTAAAATTTCTGATCCGCAAGAGGGTAAGAAAATTTTCAAATCTATAGATACTTTAGCTTCTTACATAGAAAAGAATAAATAAAAATGAATATATATATTACTGGTTATGGATTAATTTCATCTATTGGTAAGAACATCGATGAATCATTATCTTCTTTAAAAAATTATTCTTCAGGAATAGAAGAATCGAATCTTAAAACAACAAAAGGATTTAAGGTTGGAGCGATAAAAGCTACAAATGATGAATTAAAAAAAGAATTCAATATTAAAACAGATTGTTCGAGAACTGCCTTGTTAGGTATAATAGCTAGTAAACAAGCATTTTATGGACATAATATTTCTAAGAATATTAGAACAGGTTTAATTTCTGGAACATCTGTTGGTGGAATGGATACATCTGAATTTGAATACAAAAAATATTTAGAATCTGAAAAACATGATATAAATATTTACCAACAACATTCTAGTGGTATTAGTAGCGAACAAATTGCATTTGAATTAGGTATCAGCGATTTTATTAATACTATTTCAACAGCTTGTTCTTCAGCAGCAAATGCAATTATTATGGGAGCTAGAATGATTGAAAATGGTTTTTTAGATCGTGTAATTGTTGGAGGTACAGATTCTTTAACAAAATTTACTACATCAGGATTTAAATCACTAATGATTTTTGATGAAGAATTTTGTAAACCTTTTGATAAATCAAGAAAAGGATTGAATCTAGGTGAAGGGGCTGGTTATATTGTTTTAGAATCCGAGCAATCAATTTCATCAACAAAAAAAGAACCTTTAGCTTTATTATCAGGTTGGAGCAATGCATCTGATTCTTTTCACCAAACTGCTTCATCTCCAGAAGGTTTTGGTGCACAATTATCTATGCTAGAAGCTTTAAATAAAGCAAAATTAAAGCCCGAAAATATCGATTACATTAATGCGCATGGTACTGCAACACCTAACAATGATCTATCTGAATCATATGCAATTAAAAAAATATTCAAATCAACACCTCCTTTTAGCTCGACAAAATCATACACAGGTCATACATTAGCAGCTTCAGGAGGCATAGAAGCTGTACTCTCGACACTTTCTATTCAACATGGATATATTTATCCAAACTTAAACTTTAAAAACCCAATAGAAGAAACAGAGTTAACACCAAATTTAAAGTTCATTAAAAAAAATAAAATTAATCATGTTCTATCAAATTCTTTTGGTTTTGGAGGTAATAATTCAACACTAATAATAAGCTCAATATAATTATGTATTACATTCATGCTATATCTTCTATAACTCATCAAAATACATTCCGTATTGATAATATAATTAAAGAATTATCACCCATAAAAGAAAATTCTAATCTAATATCCCCAGATTATAAAGAATTTATTCCTGGAGCAGCATTAAGAAGGCTAAGCCCAGTATTAAGGATTGGTTTAACTGCAGCAATTGATTGTAAAAATAAAATAGGTAAAAAATTTGATGCAATATCAGTAGGAACTGCATTAGGTTGTTTAAGAGATACCGAAAAATTTCTGAAGACATTTCATACATCAACTAGTGATTTCATCTCTCCTACTTCTTTCATTCAATCTACACATAATACTATTGCTGGACAAATTTCACTAGGATTAAAAAATCACGCATATAATATGACGCATACTCAAAATAATTTATCTTTTGAAATGGCACTTATAGATGCAATAATGTGCATAAATGAAGGGAAAATTAATGTTTTAGTAGGTTCTGCAGATGAAAAAACACCTTTCTTAGAATTATTACAGCCAAAGATTATATCAAAGAAATATCCTCTTTCTACAGGTGGTTCTTTTTTTAGTATTTCAAAAACTAAAAATAAGATTGGAATTATTGATGTTAAAACTATATTTAATTCAAAAAATACTGAGTTAGAAATAAAAGATTTTTTAAAAAAACATAAGTACGAAACTAAAGATATAGATGTAATATTACATTCAGACTCAAATATTGAGATACCTAAATCATGTCATTTTATTAATTTTCTTAAATATTCTGGTTTATACTATAGTGCTTCGTCCTTTGCATTACATTTTGCTCATGATTATCTAATATCAAAAAACAAAAATTCTGCCTTAATAGTTAATGATATATGTATAGACAAAGTAGGTCTTATTTTAATTAAATCAAATGAAGCATAAAATTAATCTATTAGTTTTTGTAATTCTTCTATTAATAACTGTATTAGTTATGTATAAAGAAAATTTATTCTTAACAATAGTATCTATTATTTGTTTTATTTTTCTAGTAATATTAACTACAGGTGTGTTATTTATGAAATTTAATTATTTCTTAAAAAGTATTATAAAATTAAATTCTAATCATGTTTTACTAACTTTCGATGATGGACCTCACCCAAAATTTACACCAATAATATTAGAAATATTATCAAAGCATAATATCAAAGCAATTTTTTTCATAATAGGAAACAAGGTGAAAAATAATCCAAAAATTGTTAAAAGAATTATAGATGAAGGTCATCTCATAGGTAACCACTCTCAAAATCATAATCCAATGATTTCATTATTCTCTAAATCAAAACTAATGAAAGAGATTATATCGGCACAGAATACAATTAAAGAAATTACTTCAACAAACACTAATATTTTTCGACCACCGGTCGGTTATACTAATCCTAATTATGCATTTGTTTTACAAAAATTAAAAATAAAATGTATAGGTTGGACTTTAAGAAGTTATGACACTATTTACAAAACACCTGAAAAATTAGTTAAACGGTTAGTATCTAAAACTAAACCGAAAAGCATTATTCTTCTACATGACAATTTATTAGTTACTGCTTCTGCTCTTGATAAATATATCAATGAAACGAAAAAAAATGGTATTAAATTTGTTTCTTCAAATGAAATAAAAAAAATTTTTGATGAATAAAAGCTTACTCATATTTTATTTGTTTACTTCTATATTTTCTTTTGGACAAACTTTTTCTAAAATATCCAATGTAACTAAAATAGAGTCGAAATTGAATGAAAAATTAAAATCATTTTCGAGTATTTCATGCAGATTTATTGAAACAATAAATTCTAGCATGTATAATTCACCAAAAAAAAATGAAGGAAAAATATACTACAAAAAAATAAATAAAATCAGATGGGAATATCTTAGTCCAAAAAAAGAAATTATCCTGATTGATGGTGAAAAAATAAAAATAAAAAGAAATAATAAAATTATTAAAACAAAGCCAAACATTAGAATGTTTAAAAAAATGCAATTCTTAATAATAGAATTACTGAATGGTGATTTTATAAACAATAAAAACTACATAAAAAACTACTATGAAAATAAATTGTTTTATAAAATAAGTATTACCAGTAATAGATTATCTAAATATATATCATCCATAGAAATACTATTCAACAAAAAAAATCTCCAGCCTAATAGTATAAAAATTATTCAAACAAATACTGACCAAATTGAATATAGATTAAGTACAATTATAATTAATAAGGAAATTTCAAATGCTAAATTCACAAAATTCTAATAATCAATGATCTTTAAAGATAAATTATACAAAATACTTGATAAAATAGAAGAACAGGATAATATTATATTCAATATCAAAATATTAAAAAATCATTCTATTTTCGAAGGGCATTTCCCTAAAAACCCTGTAACACCAGGTGTTGTACAAATGGAAATAATAAAAGAATTAGTAAAAGAGTGTCATAAAGAAAATATTGAATTAATATCTGTTAGTAATTGTAAATTCTTAGCTATTTTGAATCCAGAAAAAAATGAACTTATAAATGTTATTTTAAAAATAAATACAGCAGAAAAAAATGAAATCAAAGTCACTTCTTTTATTAAAAATGATGATAATGTTTTTCTGAAAATGAATTCTATTTATTCTAAAGTCTAAGATCTCTTGGTTCTTTTCTGAAAATCTTTAAAAAAATAAAAGAAAATAAAAAAGTTATAATAAAAAGAACTATTGATAGTATTATAGCACCAACTACATATTGAACAACATTATTTTGAATATCTTCTAAACTATAAGAAAATATAGCATCGTGATTTATTTCCCCTGATATTACCTGTTGTCCCATTAAAAAACTAGCATAAATTATAAATGGAATAACAGGTGGTATTGAGATATTCGCTGCAGTTATAAATAAAACTTTATTAAGTCTAAAAAGAATAGCAATAGGTATACCAATAATTAATTGAAAACCCCAAATAGGCAAAACTCCAAAAAAGACACCAAAACCTATTGAAAATGCTTTACTAAAATTACTTTCATCAGGTTTAATTGCTTCAGTTTTTATTAATTTAATTGTATTTAATGAAAATAATCTCTTTGGATAAAAATATAATATTGCAATTAAAACTAGAATAGAATTTAATACAGATATTCTCAAAAAATCATGCATTGGTCGAAAATGAGAAACACGATCCTTTATATTATAGTTAACTCTTACAGGAACTGATCTAAACCCGACATTTTTCCATGCTAACCTAACAATAACTTCAATTTCAAACTCAAATTTTTTGGAGAAAAATCTCATATTATTAATTGGTTTCAAAGGATACAAGCGAAATCCTGACTGTGTATCTGACAAACTAACCCAAGTCTCCAATTTGAACCAAAAATTTGAAAATTTATTCCCAAATGAACTTTTTCCAGGAATTCCTTTTTGGTTCATATCACGATTACCTATAATTAATTTACCAGGATGTTTCTTTGATTCAGATAATAATAAAGGTATATCTTCAGGAAAATGCTGATTATCTGAATCAATAGTAATAACATTATCAAAACCTAAAATTAAAGCCCTTTTAAAACCTAATTTTAAAGCATACCCCTTACCCTTATTTTGAGTATAGCTAATCAAGTCAATTTTAGTACCATATGAACTTAGTTTCTCAAATGTTGAATCAGTACTACCATCATTAACAATAATTAAGGTATAATCAGGAAGAATATTAATAACCCTATCAACCACATCACATAATGTGTTTTCATTATTATATGTTGGAATTAAAATACAGGAATGAACTTCTGATGACATTAGAAAATATTTAAATGTAAATTTAGAAGAATTAAAACTTTATTAAGTTAGATGCAAGTTCTTTTTAATAAAGAATTTCAAACTTAACAAAATGATTGTAAGTTTGTATTTAAAATCATATTATGATTAAATCTCTTGTTATATCATTAATTGCTTTAAACCTAACAACTTATTCAATAGATAAGTTAAACTTTTACAAAGTTTTTGAATCCAACTCGGAATCGTTAATTAATATTGAAATACAAAAATTAAGGAAATTAAATTCCTCTAATACAAAAGATGCATACTTAGGAGCATTATTAATGAAAAAAGCAAAATTTCAAAAAAATATTAAAGAAAAAATTGAGATTTTCAAGCAAGGAAAATCTCTATTAGAAAAAGCTATTCAAACAAATCCAAAAAAAATTGAATATCGATTTTTAAGACTTGTTATTCAAGAAAATTGTCCGAAAATATTAAAATATAATTCTGAAATAATAGAAGATTCAGAAACGATACATAACTCTTATCAAGAGCTAGAATTTAGTATTAAGAAAGTAGTGAAAAAATATGCCCAAAAATCAAAAAATTTAAACCCAAAATTATTACAATAGCTAATGGTATGACTAAAATACTTTGCATAAACTACTCTCAATCAGGGCAATTAAATGATATAGTGGATAATTTCATATCTCCTCTAAAAGAGGTTTATATTGACCGAATAAAAATTGATGTTAAAGAAAACTTCCCCTTTCCATGGAAAGTAAACAATTTTTATGATGCTATGCCTGAAACTGTTTTAGAAGAACCAATTACTTTAAAAGAATTAAAATTTAAAGAAAAAAAATATGACCTTATAATACTTGGTTATCAACCATGGTTTTTATCTCCATCTATTCCAACAACATCACTATTAAAGAATGATGACTTCAAAAAAATCATGAAAAACACAAATATAATTACGATAATAGGAGCACGTAATATGTGGTTAAATGCGCATAAATCTGTTACTAATCATATATCTCAGGCTGGAGGTAAATTGATTGGAAATATTGCTTTAATTGATAAATCACTGAACCATTTAAGCGCAATAAGTATTGCACATTGGATGTTAACTGGTCATAAAACTAAAAAATGGGGGATTTTCCCTAAACCGGGTATATCAGAAAAAGACATAAAGGAAGTTGATAAATTTGGTATTATACTCAATCAGTATTTAAGAAAAAAAAACTATATCGATTTACAAAAACAATTTATTAAAAATAAAGCAGTCAAGATTAACTCTAATATTCTTTTTATTGAAAAAAAAGCAAAAAAAATATTTATTATTTGGGCTAAGTTGATTAAGAAAAAAGAACTTCAAGGAAAAAATAGATCTACTTATCTAAAAGTATTCAGAATATATTTAAACATTGCTCTTTTTATTCTTTCTCCAATACTTATATTGTTTGATATTATATTTATTCGACCATTTACACAAAAATCAATTAAACAAGAAAAAAAGGATTTTTCATATCTGAATATAAAATAAATTTATCACAGTATTTTTAAAAATATTATATCGATTTTATATCTAAAAGACTATAAACAAAGAAAAATATCTATTTTTGTAATTAAATTAACGTTTATAATTATTTGTTCAATAAATGCCTGAAGTATATATAGTCAATACCGCTCACTTTCTTCCTAACTCTTCAATTTCGAATGATGAAATGGAAGAATTTTTAGGCCTAATAGGCGAAGAAGCATCTAAATCAAAACGTATAGTTCTTAGAAGTAACGGAATAAAAAATAGATTTTATGCTATTAATAAAAATGGTACTGCTACACATACTAATGCTGAAATGTCAGCACTTTCTATAAGAAAACTAGTAGGAAATAATTCTGATAAACTTAATGAGATTGATTTAATTAGTTGTGGTACATCTACACCTGATCAATTTCTCCCTTCTCATGGAGTTATGGTTCACGGTTGGTTACCAGAAACAAAAAATGCTGAAGTAACCTCTCCATCTGGAGCTTGTTGCTCAGGCATGCATGCATTCAAATATGCCTTCATGTCTCTTAAATTAAATGATAGTAAAATTGCTGTTTGCTCTGGATCTGAGAGATTATCTAGGCTACTTCAAGCTGAACAATTCGAAATAGAAGTCAAAAAAAAGAAAGAGTTAGAAAAAAATCAATATCTAGCATTTGAAAAGGACTTTTTGCGTTGGATGCTATCTGATGGTGCTGGATCTTTTCTAATGTCAACAAAAAAAAATAATTCAGGTATATCATTAAAAATAGATTGGATTGAAGCATACTCATTTGCAAATGAAGTTGATGTTTGCATGTATTTAGCAGGAGATAAAGAAGATAATGGTGAATTTAAAAGCTATATGGATTATTCACCTCAAGAAATTCAAGACCATTCTGTTTTAAGCATGAAACAAGATGTGAAATTATTAAGTGAAAATATCATTCGTTTAGGTTTCACAAAATTAGAAGGTGCTATTAAAAACAAAGGAATTGATGTAAATGATATTACCTATTTCTTACCCCACATGTCAAGTTACTTTTTTGAAGATAAAATTGCTAACATGCTAAAGGAATTAGATATGCATATTCCAAAAGAAAGATGGTTTACAAACCTTGAATCAAAAGGTAATGTTGGTGCAGGCTCAATATATCTAATGGTTGATGAATTATTTAATAGTGGAAAATTAAAAGTTGGAGATAAAATTTTACTCGCTGTTCCTGAAAGTTCAAGATTTTCATATGCATTTAGCATGCTAACTGTTTGCTAAAATGAAGAAAGAAGAACTGCCACAAGATAAAAGTCACCTTAAAAATTTCACCCGAGAAGTATGCTACGTTAAAAATAGTGAAGGTAAATATGTAACTGATTTAAGTACCGGTTGGGAAGTCAAATCTGCTGCATTGAACAATCAATGGGATGAAATTGAACGTCGGATAAAAAAAGCCAAAGAAAAAATCATTAATGGTAAAGCTAGTCCTATTCTTTATTTCTTTGAATTAAAATTAATGGATCTGCCTGTATTATCAGGATACACGGGTTTTTCGAAATGGAGAATTAAACGACACATGAAACCAAATGTTTTCAAAAATCTTAATGATAAAACATTACAAGTCTACGCTGAAGTATTTGAAATTTCATTAAACGACCTTAAAAATTTTAATTTATAGTGAAAGAATTTAAACACATACAAACAGCTCATTGTGAAAATGGTGTAACAGTTAAATTATTAAAAGAACAAGGTTTAGATTGGATAAATGAACCACTAGCATTTGGTATGGGGTCAGGATTATTTTATATTCATATTCCTTTCTTAAAAGTAAACGGTGGCCCTGCTATTTCATTTAGATCTATGCCTGGATCTATATTTAGAAGAACCTGTAAAGTATTAAACATTAAAATCAATCGTAAAAAATTTAGATCAAAAGATAATGCTAGAAACTATCTTAATGAAAAATTAAATCAAGGCATTACTGTAGGATGTCAAGTTGGAGTATTTCATTTGAAGTATTTTCCTAAAGAATACCGTTTTCACTTTAATGCTCATAATCTAATTGTATATGGTAAAGAAGGTAATAACTATTTGATTAGTGACCCTGTAATGGAAAATACTACTGCCCTTAGTGTTGATGAATTGGAAAAAGTTCGTTTTGCAAAAGGTGCACTTGCGCCTAAAGGACATATATACTATCCTGAAAAAACAGAAAAAATAACAAATGAAAAAATTCGTAAAGGAATTATAAAAGGAATAAAGCACAATGTTCGAGATATGTTATATATACCGGCAAGATTTACTGGAGTAAATGGAATTAATCATACAGCATCTAAGATTCGAAAATGGCGTGAAAAACATGGTGTCCGTAACGCAGGATTATTTCTTGGACAAATTGTAAGAATGCAAGAAGAGATTGGTACTGGAGGAGGTGGCTTCAGGTTTTTATATGCTGCATTCCTAGAGCAAGCTGCAGAAAGATTAAATAATGATAAGATAATTAGAATATCAGAAGAATTCACAAAGTCTGGGGATTTATGGAGAGATAGCGCTCTTCAAATGGCAGGTATATATAAAGGAAGAATTACTTCTCAAAAAGATTTTAATGATGCTGCAGATATAATGAATGAAATTGCATCAGTTGAAAGAAAAGCCTTAAATGATTTAAATAAATTAAAATTGCACTAAATGGAAGCTATTATAAAAATTAATAACCTTTCTAAGCAATATTCAAAATCTGATAAATTAAGTCTTAATAATATTACTTTCAACATAAAAAAAGGTCAAAAAATTGGAATTTTTGGACCTAATGGTGCCGGAAAAACAACTTTAATATCAATCTTATGTGGAATCATAGATAAATCTTCCGGTAAAGTTTATTATTGCGAAGAAAAAGAACCGTATAACTTTAGAAAAATACTAAACCAAATTGGCTATGTACCCCAAGATTTTTCATTTTTCCCTGAATTATCTCCTTATCAAAATTTAATGTATTTCGGTGCGCTTTACGGTATAAAAAAAAATGAATTAAAAATCAGAATTAATAGGCTATTAAACATTCTAGGTTTAGATCATGTCATTCATAAAAAAATTGAACAATTTTCTGGAGGGATGAAAAGAAGAATAAACCTTGCAATTGGTATAATTAATAATCCCAAAATATTATTTCTTGATGAACCTACAGTTGGAATTGATGTACAAAGTAAAAAAGCAATAATGAATTATCTAGAAGAATTAAATTCTAGAGGTACAACTATCATTTATACATCACATCATATGAATGAAGGTCAAGAATTTTGTAATCAAATACTTTTAATTGATCAAGGAAATTTAATTGCATTTAATAAATTAGAAAATTTATTAAAAAAATATAACGAAAATTCTTTGGAATCACTTTTCCTAAAATTAACAGGAATTGAATATAGAGATTAATGATAAAATTATTAGCAAGCATAAAAAAAGAATTTTTAATCCTTATTTACGACAAAATAGGACTGCTACTAATGTATGTTATGCCTATACTTCTTGTTTTTATCATTACAATTGTACAAGATAGTACATTCAAATTAGTGAATGAAAATAAAATAGAAATTAATATTATAAATAACGATAAAGGTAATTTAGGTGATACATTAATTTCTTTATTAAAAAGTTCAGGTTCTTTTAAAATAAATAAACAAGAAAAGATTAGGCCAAATAAAATAAAAGAAGACTTACTAAATAATAATCATTTATTAAGTATTGAAATACCTAAAGAATTTTCGAAAAACCTCAAAGATCAAGCAAATTATATAAGTTCAAATATGCTTGAAGAATTTGGTATAAGTGAAAATACTTCAAATAATAATGATAATAACTTATCTAACATTTCATTATACTATGATCCTGTAGTACAGGAAAGTTTTAGATTTTCAATGGTAAGCAGTATATATTCATATTTAAATCTATTAGAAAATAGATTGATGATTCAAAGCTTATATGCACAAATGGATATAGAAAAAAACGTCCATGAAATAAAAAATAAATTAAATTATAAAAAACTAGAAATCAAAGAGGTATCTGCAAATACATCAAGTAAAGAAATAATACCAAATTCCACACAACATAATGTTCCAGCATGGTCTATATTTGCAATGTTTTTTATGGTTATATCATTAGGTGGGAACATTGTTAAAGAAAGAACAAGCGGTAGCTTTATTAGACTCCAGACAACTCCCTCAAGCTTTTCTCTTGTAATTCTGAGTAAAATGTTTGTCTACTTTTTTGTAGCACTAACACAATTAACGATCATCTTCTTAATTGGAAAGTATATTTTCCCACTAATTGAATTACCTAAACTATCATTACCATCAAACATATTTGGTCTAATTATTATATCATCTCTATCTGCACTAGCAGCAATAAGCTTTGCAGTAATGGTGGGTACATATAGCAAAACTAGAGAGCAAGCTAGTGGTTTCGGCGCAGTAACAGTAATAATATTAGCCGCAATTGGAGGAATTTGGGTTCCAAGCTTTGTAATGCCTTATTACCTTCAGCAAATTGGAAAAATATCACCTATGCATTGGTCTTTAGAAGGATTTTATGCATTGTTCTTAAAAGGCGGAGATTGGTATTTACTATTTCCTACCATTATTTTCCTAATATTATTTATTTTAGTATCACAATTCTTTACATTCGTGAAATTAAAAACTCAAAATTACATTTGAAATGGGTAAAACAAGAGAAGAAATTAAAGTAGAATTAAAAAAACATATAGTTGAATATCTAAACTTATTGGATATTAAACCAGAAGAAATTGAAGATGATCAACCATTATTTGGACCAGACCTAGGACTTGATTCAATCGACTCTGTTGAACTAATAGTGCTTTTAGATAGAGAATATGGACTAAAAATTAATAATCCAACAGAAGGAAGAGCAATTCTTGTTGATGTAAACACGATTGTTGATTACATTCTAGAAAATAAATAAAAATGAAAGTAGTTGTAACTGGAATTGGTATTGTTTCGGCAATAGGCAATAATGTTGCGGCTAATGAAACTCAACTCAAACTTCAAAAATCCGGCATAGATAAAGCCAAAAATTTTAAATCAAGATATACTAATTCTTTAAATTTTGGTGAAGTAAGATTAAGTGATTCAGAATTAAAAAAAATACTACACATAACAAAGAAAGGTTATTGCAGAACTGCTTTACTAGCAACTATGGCTTTTAAAGAAGCAATCAATCACTCCAAATTAACTAAATCAGAAATAGAATCATATCGTACAGGTTTTATATCTTCAAGTACAGTTGGTGGAATGTGTAATACCGACGAATTGTATGCAGATGCAAATATGAAAGGTGAGCCATCTGAATTCATCAAAACATATGGAGGTGGTGAGCACACTCTACAATTAATTAAAGACTTTAATATAAAAGGATTCACATCAACTATAAATACCGCATGCTCATCCTCAGCAAATGCAATTATGTTAGGCTGTAGACTTATTAAAGCGGGGAGACTAGATAGAGTTATTGTTGGTGGATCTGATTCTCTATCAAAATTCTCTGTTAATGGATTTAACTCTTTGATGATACTCTCTAAAGAACCTTGCAAACCATTTGATGAAAATCGTGATGGCTTAACCTTAGGAGAGGGTTCCGGATACCTAGTACTTGAACGATCAGATATAGCGAAAAATAAAAAGCCTCTAGCTGAGGTTATCGGTTACGGTAATTCAAATGATGCATTTCATCCTTCAGCAACTTCAAATGAAGCATTTGGACCAACTCTAGCAATGCAAAGAGCTATAGAATCAACAGGAATAAAAAAACTAAATATTGATTACATAAATGCTCACGGCACGGGTACACCTAATAATGATATAACGGAGCTATTCGCTTTCAACAAAATATTCTCTAAAATACCACCATACAATTCAACCAAATCTTATACAGGACATACACTTGCAGCAGCAGGAGCTATTGAATCAATTTTTTCAATATTATCAATGAAAAATAATGAATTATACCCTAGCTTAAACTGCCTCAACCCAATCACAAAATTCAACAACCCTCCTATAAAGAAAAAAACTAACATAACTATAGATACAGTTATGTCAAACTCTTTTGGATTTGGGGGAAACTGTACATCAATTATATTTTCAAAAATAAAATAATGTTTATTACAGACCTTAGTGCAATATCACCCCAACTAACCTACAATGAAAATTTTTTATTAGGTGATAAAAAATCATACGAGAGCACTGTTTTTAATGCCATAGAGCCTGATTATACTGAATTAATACCTAGAAACCTACTTCGTAGAATGGGAAAAGCAGTAAGGATTGGTATTGGCACAGGCACACCATTAATCAACAAAAACAGTGAGTTGGATGGGATAATTATTGGCACAGCTAATGGAGGATTAGAGGATTGTATTCGTTTCTTAAACCAAATAATCGAATACAATGAGGGAACCCTCACACCAACCAATTTTGTTCAAAGCACTCCAAATGCTATTGCTGGTCAACTAGCATTAATTGGAAAAAATAGAGGATATAATATAACATACACAAATGGTGGAACATCATTTGAAAATGCTATACTTGATGGGATATTATTATTTAATGAAGGCAACAATAAAAAACTACTTATTGGTGGTATAGAAGAAATATCAGAGTATAATTATAATATTGATTCATTATCTAATAAATTCAAGAAAGAAAGAATTAAAGACAGCAAATTACTAGAATCAAATACCCCTGGTACTATATGCGGAGAAGGTGCTGCTCTATTTGTAGTTGAAAATGAATCTAACAATTACTATGCTCAAATTAAAGATGTTGCTCAAATAACATACCCATCAATTGAAGATTTAAGAGAATGTTTAACTGAAATGCTAGAAAGAAATAATTTAAAATCAACTGATATTGATAGTATTATGCTTGGTTATAATGGTGACATCAATCATAACCATTGGTATGAATACATAGAAAATAAAATATTCAAAAAATCCAACTCATTTACTTTTAAAAATTTAATAGGAGATTATCGTACCTGCTCAGCCTTTGCAACTTGGTTATCTAGCCATATTATAAATGGTGAAAAAAAAATATTAAAACATATTTCAAGAAGAATTAATAATAAAAATACACCTAAAAACATTTTAATATATAATCATTTCGATACCGTTAGACATGGGTTTATTTTATTAAGCAAATAACAAATATTCAAAATGATATCTGTAAAAAAAGCTATTTCTATTATTGAATCAAAATCAATTAAATTATCAATAAAAAAAATTGATCTTCCGAATTCATTAGGCTACTCTTTAGCAGAAGATGTTATTTCTAAAATTAATATACCACCATTTGATCAATCGGCCATGGATGGATATGCTATCGCAATGCATAAAAACTCAGAATATAAATTAATAGGAAAAATAAAAGCGGGTCAAAACAGCTCCTTAAAATTACACCCTGGTGAATGTGCTAGAATATTTACAGGTGCAAAGGTTCCATCTGGAGCAGATTGTGTCGTAAAACAAGAAATAACAGATATTACAAAAGAAAATACTATCAACATAAAAGATTCTATTTCCAAATTTGATAATATAAGATTTAAAGGGGAGCAAATAAAAATAGGCCAAAAAGCAATAAAAAAAGGAACCTATATAAATACTGGCACAATTGGATTTGCTGCAACTTTAGGAAAAGCAGAACTAAGTGTCTATTCAAAACCAAAAGTCAAAATTATAGCAACAGGCAGTGAGTTAATATCCCCTGGAACCAAACTAACTGAAGGTTCTATTTATGAATCAAACACATTTACATTAAAAGCAGCATTAAATACTTCAAATTTTAATTCAATAAGTATTGAAAAAGTTGAAGACAATTATGAGAATACTAAAAACAAAATACAAAATGCAATAAATGACAATGATGTTATACTTATAACAGGTGGAATATCCGTAGGAGAATATGATTTTGTGAAAGAAATACTTGCAGAAATAGGAGTCAATGAGGGCTTTTATAAAATAAAACAAAAACCAGGAAAACCTATGTTTTTTGGATATAAAAAAGAAAAATTAATTTTTGCATTGCCAGGAAATCCTGCCTCTGCCCTAACCTGCTTTTATAGTTATGTTCTACCTGCACTAAATTTTATGTCAGGTAGATCCGATTATCAACTAGAAAAACGAGTGTTAACGCTACAATCTAGCTACAAAAAAAACATAAAAATGACCCACTTCCTAAAAGGTCTAGCTATAAATGATGGTGTTTCTATACTTGAAAAACAAAGTTCAGCAATGTTAAGTCCGTTCATCAATGGAAACTGTTTAATTATTTTTGAAGAAAACAGAGAGAAATGGAAAGCGGGAGATAAAGTTGAAGCTCTAATACTACCTCAATAATCATTTTCTATTTATCATTAAAATCATATTCTTATATTAGCGTTATATACGCTAAAGTATAACGGAAATGAAATCAACTACATTATTTAAAATTCACAACAGAATCTGGATATCATCGGAAAATAGAAGCTTTCTTGGTGAAGGAAGAATAGAACTGTTAAATGAAATAAATAAACATAGATCTATATCAAAAGCAGCTAAATCGATGAAAATGTCATACAGAAAGGCATGGAATATGGTTGATTCAATGAATAAGATAAGTAAAAAACCCATGGTTATCAGAACAATTGGAGGTACTGGAGGTGGTGGATCAAAATTAACAACAGAAGGATTAAAGGCTATAAAATTATTTAATGAAATAAAAATTAGCACAAATAAATACCTAGAATCCAAAATTAAAACAATTGATTTCTCATAATTACGATGAATGATATAACTATTGTAATATTAGCCGGAGGAAAAAGCTCAAGAATGGGTGAAGACAAAGGATTGATGAGTCTAAATGGGAAACCCATGATAAAACATATCATTGATACGGTAAAAGAACTAGACCTAGATAGTATCATAATATCAAATGATAAAAAATATGAATGTTTTGGAATTCCAGTTTTCGAAGATATATATAAAGATGTTGGACCACTAGGAGGTATTCATGCAGGCTTTGAAAACACCCAAACATCCAAAATTTTAATCCTCAGTTGCGATATCCCATATATCAATAAAAATATCATTAATTATATCCTTAAAAATTCAAAATTAAATAATATCGTAATTACTAAACACGGCAAAAACATTCACCCATTAATTGGAATATATGACAGGAATATAGTTAATCAATTACTTGAATCAATAAAAAATAAAAAACTGAAAATCATTGATTTAGTAAAAGAATTAAAATGTTGTATTTTAGATTTAACAAAAAAATTTGATAATACTCTCTTCCATAATATTAATTCAAAAAATGATCTTTATCCAATTGTTAAAATAAAATTATATGGTATGATTTCAGAATGCATGAAACAAACTGAAATGAAAATATTATTACCAAATAACGAAAAATTAAACCTAAGAAAATACTTTGATAAAAAATGGCCAATACTACAAAATATGACATATGCCATTGCAATTAATCAAGAATTAAGAGAAGAAATAAACAAGAAAGAAAAACCAAACGAAATATCCATACTACCTCCATTCGCTGGAGGATAAATATATAAAACATGAAGAACTGTTTCAAAGAAGGCTCAATTAAACCGGACTTTATTGCCAACTCAATTTCCCATCATCAAAAGAAAACTAATATTGGTGCTCATCAAATATTTCTTGGACAAGTAAGAAATGATATTATAAATGAAAAAGAAGTCATTGCAATAGAATATTCAGCATATGAAGAAATGGCAAATAAAATATTCCATGACATCAGAGAAAAGACATTCAATAAATTCGATCTAACCTGTATGCATATATACCATAGCATAGGTAAAGTTAAAATTGGTGAAATATGTTTATTTGTATTTGTATCCTCAAAACACCGTAAAGAAGTTCAGAAAGCTATAGAATTTTTAGTGGAAGAAATTAAATCACAAGCCCCTATTTTTGGAAAAGAAATATTTAATGATAATTCCCATCAATGGAAAGTAAATAAGTAAATAATGATTGATATAACTCACAAATCATCAACGCTAAGGAAAGCAATTGCCCAAGCGAGAATAAAAGTTAGTAAACAGGAAACTATCAATTCAATTTTAAAAGACAAAGTTCCAAAGGGAAATGTATTTGAAATGTCTAAAGCTGCAGGATTTTTAGCCGTAAAGAAAACTTCAGAATTAATACCAGACTGTCACCCATTACCAATAGAACACACCAAAATTAATTTTGATATTGATGGTTTACACATCAATATTTCAATTGAAGTGAAAACTATTTATAAGACAGGTGTAGAAGTTGAAGCAATGCATGGGGCTAGTATTGTTGCTCTTACAATGTATGATATGTTAAAACCCATTGACAAAGAAATTGAAATTGAAAACATCAAATTACTAGAAAAAAAAGGAGGTAAATCTGACTTCAAAGATGTATTCAAAGGAAATATAAAAGCATCTGTAATAGTTTGTTCTGATACCATATCTAAAGGTCAAAAACAAGACAAAGCAGGTCTGTCTATTATCGAAAAATTAGAATCATTCTCGGTAAATATTATTGACTATATTATTATACCAGATGAATTTGATATAATTCAAAACACCTTATTAAAACAAACTAGTAAAGAAACAGACCTTGTTATTTTTACTGGAGGCACAGGTCTATCTAAAAGAGATGTAACACCAGAAGCAATAAAACCACTTCTAGATAGAGATATACCAGGAATATCTGAAGCATCAAGAAAATATGGACAAGACAGAACCCCATACTCAATGCTATCAAGAAGTATTGCAGGTGTAAAAGATAAAACATTAGTTCTTGCCTTACCTGGCTCTACAAAAGGGGCAACCGAATCAATGGACGCATTATTCCCTGCTCTTTTTCATATATTCAAAGTATTTAAAGGTATAAGACATGATTCATGATTAATCAAAGATCAAATAATCAACCCATAATAGATAAATACGGACGCAAACATAATTATCTTAGAATTTCATTGACAGAAAGATGCAACTTACGTTGCTCCTACTGTATGCCTGAAAATGGAGTTATATTGAAAGAGAAATCGAAATATATGACATCCGAAGAAGTAATCGATATAGCTAAAGTTTTCGTCAATCTTGGAGTGACAAAAATCAGATTAACAGGCGGAGAACCATTAATAAAAAAAAATGTTGACAAAATAATTATTGAACTCAGTAAATTACCCATTGAGTTATCAATAACTACTAATGCTGTTAACATAAATCAATTCATCCCTATATTAAAAAAAGCAAAAGTCAAATCAATAAATGTAAGCTTAGACTCTCTCAAAGAAGAAAGATTTAACAAAATATCTAAGAGAAATTATTTCCAAAGAGTAGTGTCTAATATTAAATTATTAATTAAAAATAATTTCAACATTAAAGTAAATGTTGTATTAATAAAAGGTATCAATGATGATGAAATCTGTGATTTCATAAATTGGACAATTCAAACAAAAATCAACATAAGATTTATTGAATTCATGCCTTTTGATGGAAATAATTGGGGGTGGAATAAGAAAATATCTTATAACGAAATACTAAGAAAAGTTGAAAAAAATTACGGCAGTGAAGGATATATAAAAATCAATGATAATACAAACTACACATCACGTAATTTCAAACTCAAAGGTAGCAAAGGTAGTTTTGGTATAATTAGCACTATAACTAACCCATTCTGTGATTCATGTAATCGTATTCGATTAACAGCTGATGGAAAAATTAAAAATTGTTTATTTTCTCAAAATGAAACTAACCTACTATCAGCATTAAGACAAAAAAGAGATTTAGAGGAAATAATACGAAAGTCAATTGACTCCAAACACTATGAGCGTGGGGGAAATATTTCTTTTGAAAAATTAACTGAAAAAACTATAAAAAACAGACCAATGATAACTATTGGAGGATAAATCTATATAAATGTTATTAACAGAAAACACAATTTGGATATTTATATTATCACTCCTATTCATTTCATTTATGTATTCTTCAATTGGACATGGAGGTGCAAGTGGATACCTTGCATTAATGGCTATTTTCAATTTCTCACCAGAAATGATGAGGCCAACAGGAATAATATTAAATCTATTTGTTTCTGGTATTGCTTTTTATCACTTTTGGAAAAGTGGTTATTTCAACAAAAAATTATTCTTAATATTTTCAATAAGTTCAATACCCCTTTCTTTTATAGGTGGAACATTAATTATTGATGCTACTGTTTACAAAATTACACTTGGAATTATCCTTTTATTTTCAATTGTTAGAATAATAAGTAAATCTAAAAATGAAAATAAGACAAAACCTATAAATATTCCTTTAGGAATAATAATTGGTGGTTTAATTGGTTTTTTATCTGGATTGATAGGTATTGGTGGTGGAATTATTTTAAGTCCAATAATATTACTATTATCATGGGGAAAAATAAAAGAATCAGCTGCAGTTTCAGCATTGTTTATTTGGGTAAATTCAGCAGCAGGATTGCTTGGTCAATACTCTAATGAAGTAGAATTAAGTAAGCATATTTGGATATACATCTTAATGGTTATAATTGGCGGTTATTTTGGCTCATACGTAAGCGCTAAATACCTTAGCAACAAACTTCTAAAAGGACTACTATCTTTAATCATTATTTCAGCAAGCCTTAAACTGATTTTATTTTAGTAGCAAATAAAAAATCCGGCTCTCGCCGGATTTCAATTATTTAATAAGTTTAAAATTATACTTCTTCTAATGGATTTATTTCATCATCCAAATCAATAGATATAGATTTTTCTATATTATTTGTTGTGGAATGATCTTCGCTAGTATGACCTCCAAGAATTGGAGCAACAACTAAACCAATCAAACAAGTTAACTTAATCAATATATTCATAGAAGGTCCTGATGTATCTTTAAATGGATCTCCTACAGTATCACCAGTAACTGCTGCTTTATGAGCATCAGAACCTTTATATGTCATCTCTCCATCTACCATAACACCAGCTTCAAAAGATTTTTTTGCATTATCCCATGCACCACCAGCGTTATTTTGGAAAATAGCCCAAAGAACTCCAGATACAGTAACACCAGCCATATATCCTCCAAGCATCTCAGCAATAATTTCTTTTTGCATACCAAATGCTAATGGTAAAAATGCTATAACTAAAGGCAATCCAATAGTCAATATACCTGGTAACATCATTTGTTTTAAAGAAGCTTTAGTAGAAATATCAACACACTTATCGTACTCTGGCTTAGCCTTTCCTTTCATTATACCAGGAATTTCCTTAAACTGACGACGAACCTCTTGAACCATTTCCATTGCAGCTCTTCCAACTGCATTCATAGCTAATGCAGAAAAAACAACTGGCACCATACCACCAACAAATAACATTGCTAACACAGGTGCTTTAAAGATATTAATTCCCTCTATTCCTGTAAATGTAACATAAGCAGCAAATAAGGCTAAAGAAGTTAATGCAGCTGAAGCAATTGCAAAACCCTTACCTGTTGCAGCAGTTGTATTACCTACTGAATCTAATATATCTGTTCTTTCTCTAACTATTGGGTCTTGCTCACTCATCTCAGCAATCCCTCCAGCATTATCAGCAATTGGACCAAAAGCATCAATAGCTAACTGCATTGCAGTTGTTGCCATCATAGCTGATGCAGAAAGCGCAACTCCATAAAATCCAGCCAAAGCATAAGAACCCCAAATTGCGCCTGCAAATAAAAGTACCGTTGGGAAAGTTGAAATCATTCCTGTAGCCAAACCAGCAATTATATTAGTTCCAGCACCTGTACTTGATTGTTGAACAATTTTTAAAATTGGTTTTTTCCCTAATCCAGTATAATATTCAGTTACTGATGATATAACACCACCTACTATCAAACCGATAACAGCAGCACCAAATATTCTAAGCGAAGAAATATCCTTAGAACCTTCTCCGAAAAAATTCATATTCATAGACTCTGGCAACATCCACATTATAAGAATATAACTAAATATTGCTACTAGAACTATAGAAACCCAGTTACCTATATTTAATGCTCCCATTACTTCTTTTTCCTTAGCATCGTTACTTTTAATACTAACTAACATTGTTCCAATCATAGAGATAATAATACCAACACCTGCTATTGCAACAGGAAGTAAAATAGGCCCTATTCCTCCAAATCCATTATCATAGAAACCGTTATCAATAATCACATAATTACCTAGTACCATTGCAGCTAATACAGTTGCAACATACGAACCAAAAAGGTCAGCACCCATTCCGGCAACATCACCAACATTATCACCAACGTTATCAGCTATTGTTGCAGGGTTTCTAGGATCATCTTCAGGTATACCCGCTTCAACTTTACCTACAAGGTCAGCTCCAACATCTGCAGCTTTGGTGTATATACCACCACCTACTCTAGCAAATAAAGCAATTGATTCTGCACCCAATGAAAAACCAGCTAAAGTCTCAAGAACAATAGTCATATCTTCAGCAGATGTCCATTCACCATTCATGAAATATCTATAAAAAATAATGAAGAAGCCAGTAAGCCCTAAAACAGCAAGACCAGCAACACCTAACCCCATCACAGTTCCTCCTCCAAAAGATATCTTCAATGCCTTTGGTAAACTTGTTCTAGCCGCTTGAGTTGTTCTTACATTAGTTTTTGTTGCAATCTTCATCCCAATATTTCCTGCGAAAGCAGAAAAAAGTGCACCAAAAATAAATGCGACAACTATCAAAATGTGAGTCGTTGGAACAATATATGATACAGCAGCAAGAGCAATACTTACAGCAACAACAAAAATAGACAGTAATTTATACTCTGCTTTTAAAAAGGCTAAAGCACCTTCATATATATAATCAGAGATC